>ERZ1370068.8358-contig-7219_pt1 | contig 28198 bp, 36 predicted proteins | sample MGYA00561227_ERZ1370068 | MGnify/ENA primary metagenome ERZ1370068 (study PRJEB38410, sample SAMEA6850437) | metagenome | study: Metagenomic assessment of the ecological functions of the soil: analysis of the soil microbiota associated with the...
CTCCAGCTGCGCCGCATAGCAGCGCTCGCGCTTGTCGCCTTGATCGGCCTGTGCCTCGCCTGGGAGCTCTGGCTCGCGCCGCTGCGCCCAGGCGGCTCGCTCATCGCTTTGAAAGCCCTGCCGCTCGCGCTGGCCTGTTGCCCGGCATCTTCGCGGGAAGGCGCTATACCTACCAGTGGGCGAGCATGCTCATCCTCGCGTACTTCGCGGAGGGTGTCACGCGCGCCTGGTCGGAGTTGGGTTTTTCCAGGACTCTGGCCCGGCTGGAGATGATCCTCGCGCTCGCCTTCTTCGCGGCGGCGGTCAGCTTTGCCCGTCGGACTCGAGCAGGCGCTTAGCCGCGGCGTAGGCCGGCACTCGATCAGCGCGCCGTCCACCGCGCGCGGTCCTCGCCCTGCGCGCGCGCTTCTCGAACGCCGCGACGATCCTTTTGGCGCGCGCGAGGCGTGAGCGTCAGCGCGCGGTTCAGCGGCGGCGACGTGCGCGGGATCGACCAGGCTCTTCATACGGTAGCCCAGGCGGCGCGCGCAGCTGCCGCGTCAGCCGCGGCGCACCTCGACGTCGCTGAAGGTGTAGGGGCAGTCGATCACGCCTCGACACCCGCAGCGCGGCATTCGACCAGGAAGCGGCTGCGGACGTAGGCAAGCTCGCCGCCGCGGCGGCTGCGCACGGCACCGAGGCTGGCCGCTATGTCCTCGCTCGCCGACGAGCCGCGACCACCCGCTTGCTCGCTCTTTGGTGATGGCATAGGCATTGAGAAGCCCGGCGGCGCTCTCGATGTTCGGCACCAGGTCCACCGCGCCGCCGGTCTCGGCCTCGAGCGCCTTCATCTGCGCTGGCGATCGACCTTGGACATCATGATGAAATCCGGCCGGCCCGCGAGCACCCCGACCAGGTCGTCGCGGCCGCAGGTCTCGAGCGGATTGATGCGCACGCCGGCGAGTGGCGCGCCGCGGCGCGCCATCCGTCGAGCACCTCGGCGGCGTGCGCGCGCGCCTTCGGCCGCAGCTCCGGCGGGGTGAAGTCTTCGAGCTCCAGGATGATGGCGTCGGCGCCGGAAGCGTCCCGCGGCGCGGTGCGCCGCCTCGTCCGCGCCGGCCACGAAGAGCCAGGAACGGCGGCGCCGCGGCTTGGGGGTCCCGGGCTTGCTCAGGGCCGGTCGCTCGCCGCCGTCGAGGGGAAGCGGCGCGGAGCCGTATCATCGCACCACCAGGTTGGCCAGCGCGAGCAGCAGGATCGCGGACCGGCACGGGCACGATGCCCCAGTCGAGCTGGTGGTGCGCCGCGACGTCGCCGACGAGCAGACGCGTGAGCGCGCGGTGATACCGACGTAGATGAGGAAGCGCACCGGCATGCGCTTGGTCTTGAAGTATGATGCCGACCATGGCACCGAGCTCGAGGTAGATGAAGAGAGAGCAGGATGTCTCGACCGACGCCCGCCCGTTGGCGACCATGCCGGCGAACGCGTGTACCGCCGACCACACGACCGCGGCCCCGATCGCGAACAGCGCGAGGTAGTGGAAGGCGTCCACCAGCAGGTTGCCCACCACGTCCGAGAGCCTGTTCAGGCGCTGGTGCAGCAGCCCGTCTTCTCGATCGCCATGCCTCTCCCCGTTGGCGTTACAGCTGGTACTGCGGGTTCACCCGCTCGGCCTTGCTTCGCCAGCTTGTTCAGCGCGCTGATGTAGGCCTTGGCCGAGGCGACCACGATGTCGGTGTCCGCGCCGACGCCGTTGACGATGCGCCCGCCCTTCGACAGCGCGCACCGTGACCTCGCCCTGCGACTCGGTGCCGCTGGTCACCGCGTTCACCGAGTAGAGCAGCAGCTCGGCGCCGCTCTTCGCCATCGCCTCGATCGCCTTGAAGGTGGCGTCGACCGGGCCGTCGCCCTGCGACTCGGCCTTGCTTCTCACTGCCCGCTTCAGTGCAGGGCGATCGATGCATGCGGCTTCTCGCCCATGCCGCTCGCCTGGCTCATGGTGACCAGCTTCCAGTGCTCGTTGCCGACGAGACGCCGGCCTCCTGCGCCACCAGCGCCAGCAGGTCCTCGTCGAAGATCTCGGCCTTCTTGTCGGCGAGGTCCTTGAAGCGCTGGAACGCCTTGTTGTAGCCGCTCCTCGCTGTCGAGCTCGATGCCGAGCTCCTTCAGGCGCTGCTTGAACGCGGTGCGGCCGGAAAGCTTGCCGAGCACGATCTTGTTGGTCGCTCCAGCCCACGTCCTCGGCGCGTCATGATCTCGTAGGTCTCGCGCGCCTTGAGCACGCCGTCCTGGTGGATGCCGGAGGCGTGCGCGAAGGCGTTCGCGCCGACCACCGCCTTGTTCGGCTGCACCACGAAGCCGGTGATCTGCGACACCAGCGCGCGAGGTCGGGCACGATGTGCGTCGTATCGATTCTGGTTTCCAGATCGAAGAAATCCTTCCGCGTGCGCAGCGCCATGACCACCTCCTCGAGCGAGGTGTTGCCGGCGCGCTCGCCCAGGCCGTTGATCGTGCACTCGATCTGGCGCGCGCCGCCGATGCTGCACCGCGGCGAGCGAATTGGCCACCGCCATGCCGAGGTCGTTGTGGCAGTGCACGCTCCAGACCGCCTTGTCGGAGTTCGGGATCCTTCTCCCGCAGCTTCCGGATGAATTCGCCGAACTGCTCCGGCACCGCGTAGCCCACCGTGTCCGGGATGTTGATGGTGGTCGCGCCCTCCCTGATCACCGCCTCGAGCACGCGGCAGAGGAAGTCGGGCTCGGAGCGCGCTGCCGTCCTCGGGCGAGAACTCGACGTCCGGGCAGGCGTTCTTCGCGTAGCGCACCGAGAGCTTCGCCTGCTCGAACACCTGCTCGGGCGTCATGCGCAGCTTCTTCTCCATGTGCAGCGGCGCTGGTGGCGATGAAGGTGTGGATGCGCCAGGCCTTGGCGCCCTTCAGCGCGTCGATGCCGCGCTGGATGTCGCTTGTCGTTGGCGCGGCACAGGCCCGCCACCGTCGAGTCCTTGATCACGCTGGCGATCGCCTTCACCGCCTCGAAGTCGCCGTTCGAGGACGCCGGGAAGCCGGCCTCGATCACGTCGACCTTCATGCGCTCCAGCGCGCGCGCGATGCGCAGCTTCTCGTCCTGCGTCATGGAGGCGCCCGGGCTCTGCTCGCCGTCGCGCATGGTGGTGTCGAAGATGATCAAGTTGTCGTTAGCTCATAGTCCGATTCCTTGGCGTAGAATGGACTGGTCCCCTGCTGCCTCGGGCCAGCTGGGTCGCTACTCGAATTGTGGGATAGGGGATTTAGCGCGCGGGGCGCAGCAGCAGGCCCAGCGCGAGGAGCGCCGAGGGAAGGAGACCAGCAATGACTATGGCCTGTTGCATGACCCGACTATAGCTTTACTCTTTCGAACATGACAAGGAAGGCATTGAAGCAGTTGGAGCCCGGGCTGCCGGCGGCTGGTACCACGACCCCGACGCACTACCGAGCGCGAGCTGGAGGTCTTCTGGTACCGCAAGGCTGGATCGCCGCGTGGCGGGACGACGGGGAGATCCCGCCGCGATTGGGGACTGGAAGCTCGCCGCGCGTCGGCAGCCAGTCGCCCTGGTGCGTGCTGCGCGACGAGTCGGCGCGCTGCGGCGTTCCACAACACCACGCCGGCACCGCGGCTCGGTGCTGTGCGACCGAAGGAATCACGGGCGCGTTCGCCCGCCGGCCGCATCGTCTGCCCCTACCACGCCTGGACCTGACCTCGGCGGACGGGCTGGTCGGCACGCCGCGGCGCATGGAGACGCCGGACTTCCGGCTGGAGGATTTCCGCTGTTCGAGGTGCGACGCCGACGACTTGGGGGCGGATTCGCGTTCGTGCAACTGGGCAGGACCCGGCACCGCTCGCAGGCCGCGATCGGCGATCGCGACGAGCGCTACCGGCGCTACGGCTTCGCCGAACCTGCGGATCGGCAGGCGCATCGTCGCTCGACGTGAAGCCGCGAACTGGAAGCTGCTCGGCCGAGAACTTCGTCGGAATGCTTCCACTGTCCGCCGGTGCACCCGAGCTCTGCCGCATCGTCACCGCCTATCAGGATGGCCGGCGCCTGGGGCTCTGCGCGGCAGCGCCGAAGCGAAGCCCGGAATACAAGGCGGGCGCGCAGACGCTGACGCTCGACGGCACCGCACGGCTGCCGGCATTCGGCGGGCTGGACGAAGAGGCGAGGCGCGGCTCTACGCCGCCGATACGGATGCTACCCAACCTCTTCCTCAACGTGCATCCCGACTACGTGAACTCGCAGCTCATGTTCCCGACCGGGCCGCAGAGCGTGCGCATGGTCTACGACTGGCTGTTCGAGCCTCGCCACCTGCCGCTCGCCGAAGCCGACCTGCAGCACTACGTGGCGCTCTGGGACATCACCAACCGGCAGGACGCGCGCAACTGCGAATGGCAGCAGCAGGGCCTGCAGTCGCGCTGAGTTCCCGCCACGGCGTGTACGTGCCGCAGGAATTCGACGCGCACCGCTTTGCGGAATGGGTGCGCGGCGCCCTGGGCGTCAGCGCACCAGCAGCGCCATCAGCCAGACGATGAGGCCGAGTGCGCAGACGCAGCGCCGATGGTCGCGCCCAGGCGCGCCTGAAAATCGGAGCCTTCACCGGCTTCAGCCGGTCCGGCGGCAGCCGGTTCAGCCACTGCCTCGAACCGCGGATAGCATCTTCCAACCTTGCCCATGACGTCCCCCATAAGTCGCCATGACCACGTCAGAATACTGCGCCCCCGGGTGCGCCCGGAGGGCAGGCTCAACATCTTTGACAACGGACCGTGTGCAATGCAGCCGGTTTTCCGCGACTACGATCAGAAAGCGCTCGACGACGCCTACGACCAGGCGGTCTACGCCCTCAACCGTGACCAATTACCGAACGCCGCAACCTCGCCTCCGAGGCGGCACGCGCGGCGCCTGGGCGAGCCACCAGCGCGTCTCGCCTACGGCCCCGGCCCCAGCGAGCAGCTCGACGTCTACCCCACCCGGAGAAGCCATATCCATGTCTTCGTGCATGGCGGGGCGTGGCGCGCGGGACGCGCGCGGAAATCACGCTGCTGCCGCCGAGATGTTCGTCGACGCAGGCGCGCACTTACGTCGCGCTCGACTTCGTACAACGCGCCCGACTGCGGGGGCGATCTCTTCGTGATGGCCGACCAGGTGCGAAGAGCGATCGCGTGGGTATACCGCAAACGCAGCGCTTTTCGGCGGCGACGCGGAGCGCATCTACGTTTCGGGCACGTCCTCCGGCGCGCACCTCGCGGGCGTGGCCGCGACCACCGATTGGGAACGCTGCGGAATGCCAGGGAGCCTGGTCAAGGGCTACGCGCTGTGCAGCGGAATGTACGACCTGCGCGGGCCGCGCCTGTCCAAGCGCAGCGCGTACGTTCGCTTCAGCGACGCGATGGAGAGCGAGCTATCGCCGCAGCGGCATCTCGAGCGCATCAGCGCGCCGATCATCGCTGGCTCTACGGCTCGCTCGAGACCCCCGAGTTCCAGCGCCAGACGCGGGAATTCGCCGCCGCGCTCGAGCGCGCGGGAAGGCGGTCGAGCTGATCTTCGCGCAAGGCTACAACCACTTCGAGATCGCCGAGACGCTCGGCAACCCCTACGGCCCAATGGGGCGCGCGGTCCTGGCCCAGATGGGACTATTCACTCATCCGGAAGGACAGGGCGCACCCGGTGCCCATCGCCCACATGACGTAGCCGGAAAGCGCGTACGACATGAAGAGCGCCGCACAGCACGAGCGAGGGCGCGAGGCGATGACCGACGATCGCGATCACGCACGACCAGGATCACCCAGAGCGGCACGCGCTTCTTCCAGTTCACTTCCTTGAAGCTCCAGAACGGCACGTTCGAGCACCATGGTGACGCCGGCGAACACCGCGACGACCCAGGTCAGATCGCGCAAGCCAGCCGGTCGGCGCGATCGATGCCGAAGTCGACCAGCACCCAGACCAGGCCGGCCATCACCGCCGCGCCCGAAGGACTCGGCAGGCCCTGGAAGTAGCGCTTGTCGACCACCGTCGATGTTGGCGTTGAAGCGCGCGAGGCGGATGCCGGCGCCGGCGCAGTAGACGAAGGCGCGCGATCCAGCCCGCAGTGCCGAGGTCCTTCAGCGCCCAGATCGTAGACGATCAGCGCCGGGCGCGGCGCCGAACGCCACCATGTCGGCGATGCTGTCGTACTGCGCGCCGAACTCGCTCTGCGTGTTGGTCCAGCGCGCGACGCGCCCGTCCATGCCGTCGAGCACCATCGCGACGAAGATCGCGATCGCGGCCGATCTCGAAGCGCCGTTCATCGCCTGCACGATGGCGAAGAAGCCGGCAGAACAGCGACGCCGGTGGTGAACAGGTTGGGCAGCAGGTAGATGCCGCGCCGGCGCAGGCCGCCGAGTCGCGCGGCGGCGCGCCGGCCGCGCTGGCAGGTGCTCGTCTCCGGGTCGCTCGAGCTCAGCCATGCGCTTCAGCCATCGCGAGGATCGCTCTCGGCAGCGTACACCTTGTCGCCGATCGCGGCCTTCGCCTCGCGCGTCCGGCGGCAGGTACACGTCCACGCGCGAGCCGAAGCGGATGAAGCCGTAGCGCTGTCCGCGCGCCAGCGCGCGCGCCCGGCTCAACATAGCACAGGATGCGCCGCGCGATCAGGCCCGGCGACCTGCACGCAGGTGACGTCCTGCGCCGTCGCGCGGTCTGCAGCCACAGCGCGTTGCGCTCGTTCTCGAGCGAGGCCTTGTCGAGCGCCGCGTTGAGGAAGGCGCCGGCGAGGTACCAGCGCTTCTTCACCGTGCCGTCGACCGGCGCGCGGTTGGAGTGCACGTTGAACACGTTCATGAACACGCGAGATCTTGAGCGCCTCGCGCTTGAGGTACGGGTCGTGCGCTGCCGACTCCACCGCACGACGCGGCCGTCGGCCGGCGACAGCACCGCGCGCGGATCGTCCGGGACCTCGCGCGGCGGGTCGCGGAAGAACTGCAGGACGAACAGCGGTGGCCGAGCCACAGCGGCAGCGACCACCAAGCCGAGCCAACCAAGTTGACTAGCGAGAGATAGCAGCGAGCGACCGCGAGGAACGGCCAGCCCTCCCGGGCGATGATCGGATGCGGATAGGGCGGCGTCACGCTGGTCCTCAGTTCCTGCGACGTGATCGACCAGGCGGTTCTTCCTGATCCAGGGCATCATCTCGCGCAGCCGCGCGCCGACCTTCTCGATCGGCAGCTCGGCGGTCATGCGCCGGCGCGACAGCAGCGTCGGCGCGCCGGCGCGGTTCTCGAGCACGAACTCCTTGGCGTACTCGCCCGACTGGATGCGGCGCGAGGATCTTCCTTCATGCGCTTGCGCGTGCCCGCGTCGATGATCTTCGGGCCCGCGTCACGTACTCGCCGTACTCGGCGTTGTTCGAGATCGAGTAGTTCATGGTGCCGATGCCGCCCTCGTACATCAGGTCGACGATGAGCTTCAGCTCGTGCAGGCACTCGAAGTAGGCCATCTCGGGCGCGTAGCCCGCCTCCACCAGCGTGTCGAAGCCGGCCTTCACCAGCTCGACGCAGCCGCCGCACAGCACGGCCTGCTCGCCGAACAGGTCGGTCTCGGTCTCTTCCTTGAAGTTGGTCTCGATGATGCCGGCCTTGCCGCCGCCGATCGCCGCGGCGTAGGACAGCGCCATGTCGCGCGCCTTCTTCGACGGGTTGCTGGTGCACCGCCGATCAGCATCGGCACGCCGCCGCCGCCCGCGCATAGGTCGAGCGCACGGTGTGGCCCGGCGCCTTCGGCGCGACCATCCAGACGTCGAGGTCCTTGCGCGGCTGGACCAGGCCGTAGTGGATGTTGAAGCCGTGCGCGAAGGCGAGCGACGCCGCCCTTCTTCATGTTCGGCTCGACTGGATTCCTTGTAGACCGCGGCGATGGTGCTCGTCGGGCAGCAGCATCATGACGATGTCGGCGCCCTTCATCGCCTCGGCGACCTCGGCGACCTTGAGGCCGGCCTTCTTCGCCTTGTCCCAGCGACGCGCCGCCCTTGCGCAGGCCGACGGTGACCTTGATGCCCGGATTCGTGCAGGTTGAGCGCGTGCGCGTGGCCCTGCGAGCCGTAGCCGAGGATGGTGACCTTCTTGCCCTTGATGAGCGAAAGGTCGGCGTCTTTGTCGTAATAGACCTTCATGGTGTTCCCCTGAAACACTTACACTCTGAGAATGCGGTTGCCGCGCCCGATGCCGCTGGCGCCGGTGCGTACCGTTTCGATGATCGCGCTCTGGTCGAGCGCCTGGATGAACGCGTCGAGCTTGGCGCCGTCGCCGGTGAGCTCGATGGTGTAGGTGTTGTCGGAGACGTCGATGATGCGGCCGCGGAAGATGTCGGCCATGCGCTTCATGTCCTCGCGCTCCTTCGGCGCCGGCGCGCACCTTGATCAGCATCAGCTCGCGCTCGATGTGCTCGGCCTCCGACAGGTCGACCACCTTCACCACCTCGATCAGCTTGTTCAGCTGCTTGGTGATCTGCTCGACCACGTCGTCCGAGCCGGTGGTGACGATGGTCATGCGCGACATCGAGGCGTCCTCGGTCGGCGCCACGGTCAGCGACTCGATGTTGTAGCCGCGCGCCGAGAACATGTCCGGAGATGCGCGAGAGCGCCCCGGCCTCGTTTTCGACCAGGATCGAGATGATGTGGCGCATCAGAGATCCTCGGAGAGGATCATCTCCGTGATCCCCTTGCCGCCGGGGATCATCGGATAGACGTTCTCCGTCTGGTCGGTGATGAAGTCGAGGAACACCAGGTCGTTCTTGCGCTTGAAGGCCTCGCGCAGCGCGGGCTCGACGTCGGCGGGCTTGTCGATCAGCACGCCGCGAGTGGCCGTAGCCCTCGGCGAGCTTGACGAAGTCGGGCAGCGCGTCCATGTACGACTCGGAGTAGCGGTTGCCGTGGAAGAACTGCTGCCACTGGCGCACCATGCCCATGTACTTGTTGTTCAGGTTGATGATCTTGATCGGCAGGCGGTACTGCTTGCAGGTCGAGAGCTCCTGCAGGCACATCTGGATCGAGGATTCGCCGGTGACGCAGGCCACCGTCGCGCCCGGGTTCGCCATCTGCACGCCCATCGCCGCCGGCAGGCCGAAGCCCATGGTGCCCAGGCCGCCGGAGTTGATCCAGCGCCGCGGCTGGTCGAACTTGTAGAACTGCGCCGCCCACATCTGGTGCTGGCCGACGTCCGAGGTGACGAAGGCGTCGCCGCCGGTCACCTCGTAGAGCTTCTCCAGCACGAACTGCGGCTTGATGATCTTCGACTTGCGGTCGTAGCTGCAGGCAGTCCTTGCGCGCGCCACTCGCCGATCTGCTTCCACCAGGCCTTGATGTCCTGGGTCTTCGCATCCTTTCAGCAGCTTCAGAAACTCGTCGAGCACGTCGGGATGTTGCCGACGATCGGCACGTCGACCTTCACGCGCTTGGAGATCGACGACGGGTCGATGTCGATGTGGATGATCTTGCGCGGGTTCTGCGCGAAGTGCGCCGGGTTGCCGATGACGCGGTCGTCGAAGCGCGCGCCGATCGCGAGCAGCACGTCGCAGTGCTGCATCGCCATGTTGGCCTCGTAGGTGCCGTGCATGCCGAGCATGCCGAGGAACTGCTCGTCGGTCGCCGGGTAGGCGCCTAGGCCCATCAGCGTGTTGGTGCATCGGGAAGCCGGTGCGCTTGCACCAGCTCGCTGCAGCTGCGCCGAGGCGTTCGACAGGACCACGCCGCCGCCGGTGTAGACCATCGGCCGCTCGGCCTCGAGCAGCAGCTGCACCGCCTTCTTGATCTGCCCGGCGTGGCCCTTGCGTCACCGGGTTGTACGAGCGCATCGCTGATCGTTTCCGGGTAGTGCGAACTCGCACGTCGCTGACGGTGACGTCCTTCGGGATGTCCACCAGCACCGGCCCCGGCCGCCCGGTGGTGGCGATGTGGAACGCCTTCTTCATCGTCGATCGCGAGGTCCTTCACGTCCTGCACCAGGAAGTTGTGCTTCACGCATCGGCCGCGTGATGCCGACCGTGTCGCACTCCTGGAAGGCGTCCTCGCCGATGGCGTGCGTCGGCACCTGGCCGCTGAGGATCACCATCGGGATCGAATCCATGTACGCGGTGGCGATGCCGGTCACCGCGTTGGTCACGCCCGGCCCGGAGGTCACCAGGCACACGCCGACCTTGTTCGAGGAGCGCGAATAGCCGTCGGCGGCGTGCGCCGCGCCCTGCTCGTGGCGCACCAGGACGTGCTTCACCTTGTCCTGCTTGAACAGCTCGTCGTAGATGAACAGCACCGCGCCGCCCGGATAGCCGAATACGTACTCGACGCCTTCCGCCTGCAGGCAGCGGATGACGATCTCGGCGCCGGTCAGTTCTGCTCGGTCTTGATGCGATCCATGACAGTTTCGCCTGAGGCGGGAAAAGCATTCAAGATTAACGGCTTGCTGCGATGCGGTCAAGCAAGCGCGGTCGATCCGGGCGCGGTTTGATACCATCGCTTCGCAGAGCCGGGAGCAGGCTCGGGAGAGAAAACTGGCATCGCGCAGTGAACTGTCGGCGTTCCTGGCGGGCGTCGAGCGGCGCGCCTTCAAGCAGGCGGTGTTCGCCGTCCGCGACGAGGAAGCGGCGCTCGACATCGTGCAGGACGCGATGCTGCGGCTGTCGAGAGCTACGGCGACCGCGCCGCCGAAGAGCTGCCGCCGCTGTTCCAGCGCATCCTGCAGAACGCGATCCGCGACTGGTTCCGGCGCCAGAAGGTGCGCTCGCTGTGGACCACCGCTGCTGTCCGCGCCTCGCGCCGGGCGCGGCGAGGAGGACGACCAGGATCCGCTGGAAACCTTGCAGGAGGCCGGCGACTCCAACCGCGAGGAATCGCCGCCGGACCAGCTGGAACGGGCTCAAGTTCTTGAAATCATTGAACAAGAGTTTCGCCGCCTGCCGCCGCGTCAACGCGAGGCTTTCCTCATGCGTTACTGGGAGGAACTGGACGTCGCGGAGACCGCCAAGGCCATGGGATGCTCGGAGGGCAGCGTGAAGACGCACTGCTCCCGGGCGACGCATGCTTTGGCCGCAGCGCTCACGCGAACGCGCGGCGTGACGCCTGAAAGTCATGAACGAAATGCACAATTCGCCAGCAACAAGATCCGCCAGGCCCTGAACGAGGCGCGCGCCTGGACGGGACGCGCGGCGCGCGCATCGCCGAGCGCCTGCGCGCGGCGCGCGAGCGCGCGCTCGAGCGCCGCAGGCGCACGCCCGCGTTCGCCTGGGCGCGCGCAGCGGCGCGCGGCCGGCAGCGTGATCGGCGGCTTCGGCGGCATGGGCGGCTTCTCGCTGCGCGTGCTGCTGCCGACGGCGCTGCTGGTCGCCGGCCTGCTCGCGATCTACAGCTGGCAGCAGGACCAGCGCGCCGCCGACGTCGAGGAACTCGACGCGCCAGCTGCTCACCGACGACCTGCCGATCGACGCCTACCTCGATCGCGGCTTCGAGGCCTGGCTGAAGAAGGTCTCGTCAGGAACGCGGACGCAGCTGATGCGCGCGCTGCTCGCCGCAGTCCTGCTGCTCGCGCTCTTGCCGGCGACGCGCCGCCGTCGCGGCGCCGAAGGACCGCAGGCCCGCAGTGGGCCGTCGCTGAACGCCGACCAGCAGCAGGCGCTCGCGCCGCTCGCCGGCGAGTGGGACAAGCTCAGCAAGCCAGCACAAGACGAAGTGGCTCGGCATCGCCAAGCGCTACCCGGCGATGAAGGCCGAGGAGCAGAAGCGCGTGCAGACGCGCATGCAGAAGTGGGCCAAGCTCACGCCGGAGCAGCGCTGACAGGCGCGCGAGCAGTACCGCAGCATCGGCAGAGATCGCGCCCGACCGGCGCGAGGAACTGCGCCAGCTACTGGGCCGAGTACCAGGCGCTGCCGCCGCACGAGAAGCGCATGTTCGACGTGCCGCCGAACTACGTGCCGCCGGCCGAGCGCCGGCAGCGCGCAGCACCCGCCAGAAGCGAGCCGCACCGCTACGTCCTGCCCGCGCCGCTGTGAGCGCGGGCGCGATCCCCGCGCGTGCGCGATTCCGCCGACGCGGCGCCCGGCATGCTGCGCCGTCTCGCCAGCATGCTCTACGAGGCGATCCTGCTGTTCGCGGTCGCGCTTCCTCGCCACCTGGCTGTTCCAGTTCGCCGCCGGCACACTGCAGATCGACGGCTGGCGCATGCGCCTGCTGCAGCTTTTCCTGCTCGCGCGTGTTCGCGCGCCTACTTCCTCTGGTGCTGGCTGCGCGGCGGGCAGACGCTGGCGATGAAGACCTGGCGCATCCGCGCTGGTGGCGAAGGACGGCCACGCACGCCTGCGCCGCAGGCCGCGCTGCTGCGCTTCGTCTACGCGCTGCTGCTGGTGCCGACGCACGATCGGCATCTTCTGGGCGATGGTGGATCGCGACCGCCAGTTCCTGCACGACCGCCTGGCGGGCAGCCTGCTGGTTCCGGTCACCTAGCCCGCTCTACACGCCCGAGCGCACCCACAATCAGGGCGCAGGCGCTCGATCCAGCACCATCATCAGCATCGCCGGTGGCGAGGAACAGCAGGCTCGGCACCGCGGCCGCGGCGACCGGCGGCCAGTTCCTTCAGCAGCCCGACGTGCGAGAACAGGCTGTTCAGCATGTGGAAGAAGATGCCCGAGCATGATGCCGAGGAACACCTTGATGCCGACCATGCCCGAGCGCGCGTGCATGTACGCGAACGGCAGCGCGAGCGCCATCATCACCAGCGTCGGCGAGCGGGTAGAAGAGCTTCTTCCACAGCGCGATCTCGTAGCGCTCGGTCTTCTGCCGGTTGCCGGCGAGGTGCTGCAGGTACTTGTAGCAGCTTCCAGGCCGACATGCGCTCGGGCACCACGATCAGCACGTTGAGCAGGTCCGGGCTCATCGCCGAGCTGCCACTCCGGCTCCGCGTGGCGCGCGGTGCGTCGGGCCCGCGGGCGCCGAACATGCGTCTGGCGCACGCCGATCAGCCGCCAGCGCGCCGTTGCCGGCGTACTCGGCGCGCTGCGGCCGCGGTGATCTGGCGCAGCCGGTAGGCCGCGTCGAACTCGTAGATGCGCACGCCGCCAAGCGAGTTGGCCTGCGCGCGCCTCGCGCACGTTGATGAACGAGCGCTCGTCCTTGAACCACAGGCCCGAGCCGCAGGCTGCCTGGCCGATCAGCGAGCTGCATCGCGCGCATGCGCACCTTCTGCGCCGCCTCCTCGGCTGACGGCGCGACCCATTCGCCGATCACGAAGGTGCGCGACCACGAAAGCCAGGCCGATCTTCGCCGAGCATCGCGCCGGCGCGCGCGCGGCGACAGGCCCGGAGGCGCGCATCACCGTGTATTCCGAATTGCTCGACAGGTGCGCGAGCACGTAGAGCGTGCCGATCAGCACCGCGACCGGGAACAGCTCGTAGGCGTGCGCCGGCATCCACAGCGCCACCACGGTGAAGATCTGCCGCAGTTGGTAGTTCGCCCTTGCCGAGGTCGCGCAGCTCGGCGATCAGGTCGAAGAACGCGAACAGCGCCGAGGAAGCCGAGCAGCACGAAGCCGACCGCGGCGTAAGATCTGCCGCGCGAGGTAGCGCTCGAGGGTGCGGATGCGTCTGCATCGCGGGCCGCTCATCTGCGCCACGGCAGGCGCAGGAGCTGCATGCGCTGCGCGAACATCACCACCAGCAGCACGCAGCATCGACCGCGTGCACCAGCCACCAGCCGATGCCGAAATCGAGCCTGCCCTGCGCCACGCGCGCCTGGCTCACCGACAGCAGGTTGGAGTACACCATGTAGGTGAGCAGCGCGAACAGCAGGTTCACCGAGCGCCCGGCGCGCGGATTGACGAAGCTCATCGGGATCGCGAGCAGCACCAGGATCAGCGCCGACATCGGGCATGCCGATGCGCCACAGCAGCTCGCCCAGGTTGGCGCTGCGTCGGGTTCGCGATCAGCGCCGAGCGTCGACGGTGCTCTTGTGCGTCGCCGCGGGCTCGTCGCCCTCCTTGGTCTCGATGCGCGCGGCGTAGCGCTCGAACTCGGTGATGCGGTAATCCGCGTCGCCCGGCGCGCCCTCGTAGCGCCGGCCCTGCTCGAGCACGATGAAGCGGTCGCCGTTCGGCGCGCGTCTCGGTGTAGCCGCGCTCGCTCATGCATCACGCCGGTGCGGCGGTGCTGCGACCGAGCTCACGAACACGTTCTGCACCGACGCTTGTCGCCGGCGACCGACTCGACGAAGAACACGCGCTGCTTGCTGCGCGATCTCGCCGAACGCGCCCGGCTCGACGCGCGAGACGTCGTCGCGCGAGTCGATGCGCGCTGCGGTACTGCTCGCCCATCTGCGCCGCCCAGGGCGAGATGACGAAGCGACAGCACCGCGATCACGCAGCACCTGCGGCAGCGGCGAAAATCAGCACCGGCCGCAGCCAGCGCGGTGAGCGGCAGGCCCGAGCTGAACCAGATCACCATCTCCGAATCGCGCCAGCTGCGCGTTCAGCGCGAGCAGCACCGAGATGAACATGGTGAGCGACAGCAGCACCGGCAGCGCGCCGAGCGCGGAGAAGCCGAGGAACGCGACCACCGCGTCGGACGGAATCTTGCCGCCCGCGGCCTGGCCGAGCAGGCGGATCAGCCGCGTCGTGAGCGCGATGGCGAACAGCGACATGAACACCGGCGCCCGCAAGACTGGCGAATTCCTGCAGCAGCGCGCGGTGGAAGATCATGCGATACTGGTGAAATTCACAGGAGAAATCCAGTGGAATTTAGCATAAAGACGCAGGCGCCCGAGAGGCGCAAAGACCGGCTGCCTGGTGCTCGCGCGTGCTACGCGGGCAGGAACTCACGCCGTCGCGCGCGCGGCGCGTCGACAAGGCAGCCGACGGCGCGCTGCGCAAGCGCGCTCGCCGGCGACCTCGCCGGCAAGGCCGGCTCGACGCTGCTGCTGCGCGGCCTGCCCGGCGTCGCCGCCGAGCGCGTGCTGCTGGTCAGGCCTGGGCGAGCGCAGGAACTACGGACGTCACCGCGTTCCGCGACGCGGTGCGCGGCCGCGGCGCACGCGCTCAAGGGCCTCGGCGCGACGGACGCCGCGCTGCCTGTCGCGGATCTGGCCGTCGGCGGCCGCGGCCTGCGCCTGGACCGTGCGCCACGCGGTGCTCGGCATGCGCGAGGCGTTCTACCGCTTCGACCAGCTGAAGACGCAGAAGAAAGCCGCCGCGCCCGCGCTCGCGCACGTGACGCTGCGCGATCGCCGGCGCGCCGGTGACGCTGCAGGCGCAGGCCGCGCTGAAGGAAGCGGTCGCCACCGCCGACGGCACGCGACTCGCCGCGCACGCTCGGCAACCTGCCCGCCAACATCTGCACGCCCGTCCTACCTCGCCGAGGAGGCGAAGAAGCTCGCGCGCGCAGTTCAAGCTCGGCATCGAGGTGCTCGAGCGCAGCGACATGGAGAAGCTCGGCATGGGCGCGCTGCTCGCGGTCACGCGCGGCTCGCGCCAGCCGCCCAAGCTGATCGTGCTGCGCTATGCCGGCGCGGCGAAAGCCGAAGAAGCCGCTGGTGCTGGTCGGCAAGGGCATCACCTTCGACACCGGCGGCATCTCGCTCAAGCCCGGCGGCCGAGATGGACGAGATGAAGTTCGACATGTCCGGCGCCGGCAGCGTGCTCGGCACGATCCGCGCGCTGGCCGGCATGCAGGCGCCGGTCAACGTGATCGGCGTCGATCCCGACCTGCGAGAACATGCCCGGCGGCGCGCGCCACGCGCCGGGCGACATCGTCACCACGCATGTCGGGCCAGACGGTCGAGATCCTCAACACCGACGCCGAGGGCCGCCTGATCCTGTGCGACGCGCTCACCTACGCCGAGCGCTTCGAGCCCGGACGCGGTGGTCGACATCGCCACGCTCACCGGCGCCTGCGTGATCGCGCTCGGCCACGTGGCCAGCGGGCTGTTCGCCAACGACCAGAAGCTCGCCGACGAGGTCACGCGCCGCGGGCGACGACGCCTGGGACCGCGTCTGGCAGATGCCGCTGTGGGAGGACTACCAGGAGCAGCTGCGCTCGAATTTCGCCGACATGGCGAACATCGGCGGACGGCCCGGCCGGCAGCGTCACCGCGGCCTGCTTCCTCGCGCGCTTCACGCGCAAGCTGCGCTGGGCGCACCTCGACATCGCCGGGCACCGCCTGGAAGCAGCGGCCGCGACAAGGGCTCGACCGGCGCGGCCGGTGCCGCTGCTGGTGCGCTTCGCGCTGCGCAAGCGCGGGTCGAGAAAATGACTGACGTCGATCGACTTCTACTTCAACGCGGAGGACCGGCTGCAGGTCGCCTGCCGCCTCGCCGGCAAGGCGCTGCAGCAGAAGAAGCGCGTGCTGATCTACGCGCCCGATGCCGAGACTCGCGCAGCACATCGACACGCTGCTGTGGACCTGGCACGGCCACCGGCTTCGTGCCGCACTGCGCGCGCACGACGCCGCTCGCCGCCGAGACGCCGGTGCTCATCGCCGCCGGACGAGGCAGCGCCCGCGGGCCTGCGAAGTGCTGCTCAACCTGTCGCCGGAATGCCCGCCGTACTTCGAGCGCTACGAGCGGCTGCTGGAGATCGGTCGGCCCGGACGAAGACGGAGCGCAAGTCGCGGCGCGAGCGCGCTACCAGTTCTACCGCGACCGCGGCTACGCGATCCGCGAACCACGACCTCGCGCAAGGCCCGCGTGAGCGACACGAATCGCCGACGCGATCCGAATCCGCTGGTCGCAGCGCGTCGACGCGCTGATGAAGCGCCAGCGGCAGGACCCGCTGCGCCGGCGGACGAAGTGCCGGTGCTCACCGAGATCGTCGAGCACGATGCCGGCCGCGCGCGCGCGGTCGATCGGCGCGCGCTCGAGGCGCTGGCCGCGCGAGCATCGAGCGCGCCGTGCTGCGTGGCTGCGGCCCGATCCCGAGCGTGATCGAGGCAAGATCGGCCGAGCCTGCGCCCGGTGCTCGGAAAGCGCAGGAAGCGTGCGCGCCGAGCTCACGGTAGCGCGACGCAGATGGTGCGCGAGGCGGTCGCCTCGCCGGTCGCGCAAGCGCTCGACCCGCCGAAGCAAGAACTAGCATGGTGCTGGACAAGAGCTTCGATCCCGCAGGCGATCGAGCAGCCGCTGGTACCAGCGCTGGGAATCCGCCGGCTGGTTCCGCATCCGGGCGAACGGCACACGCCCGCCTACTGCATCCAGCTGCCGCCGCCGAACGTCACCGGCACGCTGCACATGGGCCACGCGTTCCAGCAGACGCTGATGGACGCGCTCGATCGCGCTACCACCGCATGCGCGGCTTCAACACCAACTGGGTGGTCGGCACCGACCACGCCGGCATCGCCACGCAGATCGTGGTCGAGCGCCAGCTCGAGGACGAGGGCAAGACGCGCCACGACCTCGGCCGCGAGGCCTTCGTCGAAGCGCGTCTGGGAGTGGAAGCAGGAATCCGGCTCGACCATCACGCGCCAGATGCGCCGCCTCGGCGCCTCCACTGCGACTGGCACGACAGCGAAGTACTTCACGATGGACGCGAAGATGTCGCGGGCCGTGGTCGAGGTGTTCGTGTCGCTCTGTATGAAGAAGGCCTGATCTACCGCGGCAAGCGCCTGGTGAACTGGGACCCGGTGCTCGGCACCGCGGTCTCCGACCTCGAGGTGGACACCGAGGAAACCGTCGGCACGATGTGGCAGATCCTCTACCCGTTCGCCGACGGCCCGCAGCCCTCGCACGACAAGGACGGCAAGCCGGTGACGCTGCGCGGCATGACCATCGCCACCACGCGGCCCGGAGACCATGCTCGCCGACGGCGCGGTCGCCGGTGCACCCGGAGGATCGCGCGCTACCGGCACCTCGATCGGCAAGCGCGTCGACCTGCCGCTCTGCGACCGCACCATCCCGATCGTCGCCGACACCATGGTCGAGCGCGACTTCGGCACCGGCTGCGTCAAGATCACCGGCGCGCACGACTTCAACGACTACGGCGCGGCGCTGCGGCACAAGCTGCCGCTGATCGTGATCTTCACGCTCGACGCGAAGATCAACGAGAACGGGCCGAAGCAGTTCCAGGGCATGGACCGCTACGTGGCGCGCAAGGCGGTCGTGGCGCAGCTCGAGCGCGAGAACTTCCTCGTCAGCGCCGAGAAGCACAAGATGCATGCTGCCGAAGTCCGGCCGCACCGGCGTGGTGGTCGAGCCGATGCTCACCGACCAGTGGTTCGTGAAGATGGACGGCCTGGCGAAGAACGGCCTGGAGGTCGTCGCCAGCGGCGAGGTGAAATTCTTCCCCGAGCACTGGACCAGCACCTACAACCACTGGCTGGAGAACATCCAGGACTGGTGCATCTCGCGCCAGCTGTGGTGGGGCCACCAGATCCCGGCGTGGTACGACGAGCAGGGAAATATCTTATGTCGCGCGTACCGAAGAAGAAGCCCGAAAAAGCAAACGGCAAAGAAGCTGACGCGCGACCCGGACGTCCTCGACACCTGGTTCTCGTCCGCAGCTGGTGCCGTTCTCCTCGCTCGGCTGGCCGGAGAAGACCAAAGACCTCGAGCACCTTCCTGCCCTCGTCGGTGCTGGTCACCGGCATCGACATCATCTTCTTCTGGGTCGCGCGCATGATCATGGCGACGCCTGCACTTCACCGGCAAGGTGCCGTTCCGCCACGTCTACATCAACGCCATCGTGCGCGACGCCGAGGGCGAGAAGATGTCGAAGTCGAAGGGCAACACCATCGATCCGCTCGACCTGATCGACGGCATCGATCGTTCGACGCGCTGCTGAAGAAATCCACCACCGGGCTGCTGAAGGCGCGAGCACCAGGCGCGAAGGTCGAGACGTACGTCAAGAGCCACTACCCGAACGGCATCCCGGCCTTCGGCGCCGACGCGGTGCGCTTCACCTTCGCCTCGCTCGCGAGCTTCTCGATCACGCTCAACTTCGACCTCGGCCGCTGCGAGGGCTACCGCAATTTCTGCAACAAGCTGTGGAACGCGACGCGCTTCGTGCTGATGAACACCGAGGGCAAGGACTGCGGGCTGGACGAGTAGGCGCCGGTCGAGCTCTCGACCGTGGGACCAGCTGGATCGTCAGCACGCTGCAGCGCGCCGAGGCCGAAGTCGAGCAAGGCTTCGCCGAGTACCGCTTCGACAACGTCGCCGGCGCGATCTACCGCTTCGTCTGGGACGAGTACTGCGACTGGTACGTCGAGATCGCCAAGGAGCAGCTCGCCAAGGGCAACGAAGCGCAGCAGCGCGGCACGCGCCGCACGCTGGTGCGCGTGCTGGAGACCGCGCTGCGCCTCGCGCACCCGATCATCCCGTTCATCACCGAGGAGCTCTGGCAGGACGTCGCGCCGCTCGCCGGCAAGAAGGGCGAGACCATCATGCTCGCGCCCTACCCGAAATCGCAGCCGGAGAAGATCGATGCGGCCGCGGAAAGGAAATCGCGAGGTCAAGCAAGCACCTGCATCGCCGCGAGGAATCTGAAGCAGCGAGATGAAAGCTGCCGACGAACAGGAACGACGCCGATCGTTCTACTCAAGGGCAACTCGCCGCACGATGTCATGACAGCGTCGCGCCTGGTTCACTCGCACGGCATCTCAGATCTTCGAGCGTAAGACAGATCTGCCACGCTCAGACTCGCCGGTCGGCGATCTCGCGGCCCGACCTGCGCTTCACGTTCAAGGTCGAAATGGACGTCGGCAGCGGAGCGCGAGCGTCTGGGCAAGGAAATCGCCCGCCTGGAAGGCGAGATCCCGAAGGCGCATGCCAAGCTCGGCAACGCGTCGTTCGTCGATCGCGCGCCGGCCAAGGTCGTGGAGCAGGAAACGCGCCCGGCTGGCCGGATTTCGAGATCGACGCTCGCCAAGCTGCGCGAGCAGCTGAAAGCACTCCGGAAAGCTGCTAGTAGCGCTCGGCTGGTAGCCGGGCATGTCGACGGAACGGCGGCCGGCGCCCGACCAGGCTCTCCAGCATGGTCAGTTCCGCGTCGGTCGTGGTTGACCACCGGCGCGCCCATCAGCATCTGCGGCGCGCCCGTGCCCATGACGTAGCGCGGCTGCTCGTGCTGCGTCGTGCGCACGGTCTCGCGCGCCGACGGATCGGCCGCGGAGACGATTTCCGCCTCGCCGTAGCAGGTGCAGACGTAGGTGCGCGCCTCACTCGGCTTCCACGGTAGACCGCCGGTGCCGCGGATGCCGATGGTCGCGGTCGCGGTGCGCAGCGTCTTGCGCTCGCCCGGCGCGAACACCGACAGCACGGCGCCGGTGACCACGCGCAGGCCGTGACGACCAGCGCGCCGAGCGACGCCCTGCGCTCTCGCACGCGCGAGTTCGCGCGGATCAGGAACGCGTCCTTGCCGGTGACGAACACCGACCTCGCTTCCGCGGCCGGTGGTGATGACGTCGCCCGCCTTCACGTCCATGCCCTCCTTCGCCGGCATGCCGTTGATGCGCACGTCGCCGCGCAGGCGGTAAACGCCCTTCTCCACCGAGCCTGCCGACGAGCGCGCCGCCGCAGCCAGCGCCATCTGCGCCGCCAGCGCCGCAGCGGTGCGTCCGGCGATCGACGCCGCTGCCGCGCTTATGCCTGCAGTCCGGCGGCCTCCGCCGATCAGCGCCCTGCGATCGCCTGGTCGCTCAGCGTCGCGCGGGCCAGGCAGTGATCGAACTGCCAGCCGTACTGCGCCTCGACCGCGCTGGCGCAGCGCGTCCATGAACTCCTCGCCCCAGGCGGCGAAATCGGCGACGACGACCGCGCAGTCGCCGACCGTCGCCGCGCTCGACGCCGGTGATCGGCTGCCCGCTCAGGCAGATCCGGTCCGCGTCGGTAGTAGGCGCTCAGTCCGCGCTGGCGGTAGCGTCGCCACCAGCGGCGCCAGCGCCCAGGGCGCCAGCGCGTCCTGCGACCCGGGCAGATGCTTGAGCGGCGCGACGATGCGAACGGCATGCCGCGCCATCCTCGACGCCGTGTCCACAAGCACGGCCGGCGCCGCAGTCGGGCGCCTGCGCGCGCGCGAAGCCTGCGCAGGCGGCGCGCATCGCGCGCGAAGCCGCGCAGGTGCAGGCGGATCCAGCGCGCGGCAGACGCCATCGGCGTGCTATTCTTGCGCATGAAGAACGTGAATTCGCCGTTCGCTTCGGCGTGCGACAGCAGCGCGATGGCCGGTCTGCTTCGGCGAAGGTCTCGAAGTCCTTCGACCGAACCGGGATCGGTGGCGACGACCTTCAGCACCTGCCCGGATTGCACGTCGGCGAAGCGCCTTCTTGGCGCGCAGGATGGGCAGCGGGCAGTTCAGGCCGCGTGTGTCGATTTCCTTGTCGTGTCTGCATGGCGTTCAATAATTTATCACGCCATCGACTGGTAGTAGAGGTTCTGCGGATGCCGCGCCTCGGCGAAGAAATACCAGCGCTCGGCGAGCAGCCCAGCGAACTGCATCGCGAACGCGGCGACGAAGGCCGCAAGCGATCCGCCGCCCCAGCCGAGCAGCCAGGCCGGCAGCCGGAACAATCAGCGCGAGGAACCGCCAGCGCACCGCGCGCCGAGCACCGGCTTCAGGCTGGCCGTGGAAGAACTCGCGCGTGTTGAACGAGCCGCCCATGAAGCCCTGCGCCTTCTGCAGCGATGCTCGGATGCGCGATGCCGATCGCGCTCGCCATCGTGGATTTCAGGGCGCAGGCGCGCATCTGCGGACGAGCGTCGCGATGCGCGCGAGCCAGGCGAATGCGCCGCGCGCGAACGGCGGCGAGCGCGAGCGGGCCCGCGAATTGCGGATGAGCGCAGCACCGCGAGCGGCACATGGCAGCGTGAGGCCGGAGGCCGGTGCCGAGCAGCACGAAGTTGACCAGCGTCAGGGGCGTATGCCATTCCTGCAGGAACTTGAGGCAGGCGTAGATCATGCGCCGTGCAGACGAAACAGAGGCAAGACAGCAGGATTGCCGCAATGCGCCTCGCGGCGCCTTGACGTTCCGAAATGCACATTAGAGAAAACCATCCGCCATGAACGCCGGCAGCACGATCACTTCGCGCGACAGCCAGCCGAGGTGCGCCACTCGCCACCGCCCGCCAGGCGCGCTCAGGGTGGCCGAGATGAAAGAAAGAGGCGACCAGGAGCCCGGCGGCGAGCAGCAACAGAGAAATCTTCACAGGGAAGAGAATGAATTCGCCTGTGGAGACGCTGGAGACATCCAGCAAAAACCACCAGAAACAATCCCTGCGCTGCGCCGATGAGCGTCGTGAGCAGAATCACCGACCAGGCCGGCTTCATTCTTTGAACTTCGGTCTTGCGCCGCGGCAGGTACATGTTGGCGGGCTTGGTCTCCCACTCCGGCATCAGCGCGTAGCCGCCGCGCTCGCGGATCGCCTTCGACACCACGGACTCCGGGTCGTGGACGTCGCCGAACAGGCGCGCGCTGGTCGGGCAGGCCATCACGCACGCGGGCTTGCGGTCGCTCGGCGGCAGCAGCTCGTCGTAGATGCGGTCCGACGCACAGCGTGCACTTCGTCATCACCTTCTGCTGCTCGGTCGATCTCGCGCGCGCCGTAGGGGCACGCCCAGGCGCAGTACTTGCAGCCGATGCACTTGTCGTAGTCGACGAGCACGATGCCGTCCTCGGCGCGCTTGTAGCTCGCGCCGGTCGGGCACACCGGCACGCACGGCGGGTCCTCGCAGTGCAGGCAGGACTTCGGAAAATGCACCGTCTGCGGTGTTCGGGATACTCGCCGACCTCGAAGGTCTGCACGCGATTGAAGAAGGTGCCGGTCGGATCCTTGCCGTAGGGATTCTGGTCGGCCAGCGGCCCCGCGTCGCCCGACGTCGTTCCACTCCTTGCAGCTCGTCACGCAGGCGTGGCAGCCGACGCAGACGTTGAGGTCGATGACCAGCGCCAGCTGGGTCATGCCATCCTCATCGCTTCGAATTTCAGGGAATGTTTCCTTCGCCTCATCCCCCTTGGCGGCGTAAATCCTCACGCGCGTCGTACCAGCCGGCCTGGCCGGTGATCGGATCGGAGTTCGAGATCGTGCCGCCGTCCGCGCCGGCAGTCGTCGGAGATCAGGTGATTCAGGAGGAAGCCCGCGCCGTCGACTTCGTTGGCATCCGGCGCGAGCCGCCACGCGCCGGGCGCTTTGCCGATCGCGTTCCACGTCCAGACGGTGCCGGGCTCGACCGCCTCGCTGTAGCGCGCCATGCAGCGCACCTTGCCCCACTGCGATTCGACCCACATCCAGCCGCCGTCCGCGATGCCGCTGCACGCGCGCGGTTGCGGATTGACGAACAGGTAGTTGTGCGCGTGGATCTGGCGCAGCCACGCGTTCTGCGAATCCCACGAGTGGTACATCGCCATCGGCCGCTGCGTGATCGCGCGTCGAGCGGATAGCGGCTGCGTTGTCGGTCGCCTGCGCTTCGAGCGGCGCGTAGTAGAACGGCAGCGGATCGAAGTAGTGCTCGACGCGCTCGCTGCAGATGCTCGGGCGGCTGCCGCCGCGCGGCCCTTTGCCCTGCGCGGCGAGCCGGAAGCGTCTGCAGCACCTCGGCGTAGATCTGGATCATGATCGGATCGGACTGGCGCCGCAGCTTCATGCGCTGCGCCCACTCGTGGTAGCCGCTGGTTCCAGTTGCGCATGTACTGGCACGACGTCGGGCATGCTGGTAGTGGAAGACGCAGTTGTTCTTCGCGTACATCTCCCACTGCTGCGGATTCGGCTCGCCGACGCAGCGCCTTGTCGCCGTCCTTGCCGCGCCAGCCGATGAGGAAGCCCATGCCCGAGCCCGGCTCGGTCTCGTAGTTGACGATGAAATCGGCGTAGTCGCTGAACTTGCGGCGTGCCGTCCGGCGTCGACGAACGCCGGAAACCTGAGCCGCCCGCCAGCTCGATCAGCACGTCCTGGAACGGCTTGCACTCGCCCGTCGGCGGCACGCACCGGCACGCGCACCGAATCGATCGGCCCGTCGAACTCCGAGATCGGCCGGTCGAGCAGCGACATCACGTCGTGGCGCTCGAGATAGGTCGTGTCGGGCAGCACGAGGTCGGCGAACGCGGTCGGTCTCCGACTGGAACGCATCGCAGACGACGAGGAACGGGATCTTGTATTCGCCGCTCTCGTCGCGTGTCGTTCAGCATCCGGCGCGCTTCGACCGTGTTCATGCGTCGAGTTCCACGCCATGTTGGCCATGAAGATCAGCAGCGTGTCGATGCGGTACGGATCGCCGCGCCAGGCGTTGCGCGATCACGTTGTGCATCATGCCCGTGCACCGCGAGCGGGTACTCCCACGAGAAGCGCCTTGTCGATGCGCACCGGCTTGCCGTCGTCGTCGACGAACAGATCGTCGGGCGCCGCGGGCAAGCCGAGCGCGCGCCCGCGAGCGGCGTATCGGGCTGCACCGCGTCCGGGCTGTTGGGATGCGCGCGTAGACCGGCGGCGTGCCGCGCGGGAACGGCGCCTTGTGGCGGAATCCGCCCGGCCGGTCGATGGTGCCCGAGCAGCGACATCAGGATCGACAGCGCGCGGATCGTCTGGAAGCCGTTCGAATGCGCCGCGAGGCCGCGCATCGCGTGGAACGCGACCGGATTGCCGCGTCACGCGTCGTCGTGCTTGCGCGCCCCAGCTGTCGGTCCACGGCGATCGGCAGCTCGAATCTTCTGGTCGCGCGCCGTGACGCCCATCTCGCGCGCGAGCGCGGCGGATCGTCTCCGCCGCGATGCCGGTGATCTCGGCCGCCCATTCCGGCGTGCACTCCGCGCAGGCGCTCGCGCAGCAGCTGGAACGCCGGCTTGACCGGCGTGCCGTCGGCGCAGCGCGGTACTCGCCGTCGAGCGCCGGGTCGGCGCCCTCGCGTGTGGTTCGGCACCGGCGCGGCTGCTGATCGCCGGTCCCACCACAGCTGGTTCGTGGCGGCTGGAACGGGTTGGTCTTGGGCCTCGGCCTCGTCGCAGCACGAACAGGCCCTCGCTCGCGCTGCGCCGCATCGACGTTCACGAGGTAGCCCGGCGTTGGTGTAGCGCGCGAGGAACTCGCGGTCGTAGAGGCCGGTGGCGCATCAGCTCGTGGCATCAGCGCCAGCAGCAGCGCGCCGTCGGTGCCGGGCCGGATCGGCATCCATTCGTCGGCGATCGCCGAGTAGCCGGTGCGCACCGGGTTGATCGAGATGAAGCGCCCGCCGCGCGCTTGAACTTCGAGATCGCGATCTTGAGCGGGTTGGAGTGGTGGTCCTCGGCGGTGCCGATCATCACGAACAGCTTCGCGCGGTCGAGGTCCGGGCCGCCGAACTCCCAGAACGAGCCGCCGATCGTGTAGATCATGCCGGCGGCCATGTTGACCGAGCAGAAGCCGCCGTGCGCCGCGTAGTTCGGCGTGCCGAACTGGCGCGCGAACAGCCCGGTCAGCGCCTGCATCTGGTCGCGGCCGGTGAAGAGCGCGAACTTCTTCGGATCGGTCCGCGCGGATCTTCGCGAGGCGCTCGTTCGAGCATCGCGAACGCCTCGTCCCAGCGAGATCGGCTCGAACTCGCCGGCGCCGCGCTCGGCGCCCGCCTTGCGCCGCAGCGGCCGCGTCAGCCGCGCCGGCGACTACTGCTTCATGATGCCGCGACGCGCCCTTGGCGCAGATCACGCCCTTGTTGAGCGGGTGCGTCGGGATTGCCGTCGATGTAGCGGATCTCGCCGTCGCGCAGGTGCACGCGGATGCCGCAGCGGCAGGCGCACATGTAGCAGGTTGTGGTCTTGACTTTCGCTGCGACCGTCGCGCTACCATGAGGCATCTTACTGTCGCGCGAGGGCTGGGCTATCATCGTTCCGATGAGCAAACCTGCCGCCAATCCGAAGCCGGTCGCTGGCTGGCGCTGATCGCGAGCCTGCCGACCGAGGATCCGGCCGCGCGCATGCGCATGCTGCGCACGCTCGGAGTCGCTGGGCGCGGCGGTGATGCGCGAAGGCGTCTACCTGCTGCCCGACACCGCCGCCTGCCGCCAGGGCCTGGAGCACCTCGTCCGAGTACATCGTCAAGGGCGCCGGCAGCGCGCAGGTGCTGCAGCGTCGGCGCCGATGTCGGAGGCGCAGCAGCAGCGCTTTCGCAGCCTGTTCGACCGCTCGGCGCGCTACGCCGAGCTGATCAAGGTGGTCGACAGCCTGAAGCGTCGGCTTACGGCATCGCCGATCCGAGCGCGATCTCGCGGGTGCTGAACAAGCAGCGCCGCGAATTCGAGGCCATCAGCGCGCTCGATTTCTTTCCCAGCGACGTGCAGGAGCGCGCCAAGCGCGCGCTCGCCGACGCCGAGAGCGCGGTGCACAAGCTGCTGTTTCCCGCGCAGGTCACAGGCCGGCGGCAGACGCCCAGCGAGCCGCTGCTGCGCGCCGCGTCTGGGCGACGCGCAAGCCCGCCTGGGCCGACCGCCTCGCCTGCGCCTGGCTGATCCGCCGCTTCGTCGACCCCGAAGGGCAGCGTGCTGTGGCTGGACAAGGCGCAGGAGCTGCCCGGCCGACGCGGTCGGCTTCGCTTCGACGGCGCGCGCTTCGGCAACAGCGCGAACGCAGGTCACCTTCGAGGTGATGCTGCAGCACTTCGGCCTGGCGAACAACGCGCGCTGGCGAAGATCGGCGCCATCGTGCACTTTCTGGAGAGCGCGCGACACGCCGGTGCCGGAAGCCGCCGGCGTGCAGACCCTGCTGCAGGGCGCGCAGCGCGCCGCTCGACGAGCGACGACGAACTGCTCGCGCGAAGCGGAGAAGACCTTCGACCTGCTCTACGAAGCCTATTTCGAGGCGCCCGCTAGCGCAGCCTGGAGCGTTCAGCGGCTATCGCTTGCGCGCTTCCTGCAGTTCCTCGGCGTGCTCGGCGCGCAGCTCCTTCAGGCGCGCGTCGACCACCGACAATTCGTAGAAATTGCCGTCGCCCGAGGTCTGCGCGAACTGCAGCTGCTCGATCGCCGCGGGCAGGCTGCCCTGCAGGAAGTAGACCTCGGCCTGCGCCTGGTGCTGCAGCAGCGCGCTTGCCCTGCCCGGCATAGGCCTTGGCGCGCGCCTCGTGCAGCTTCGGGTCGCGCGGATAGAGGCGCAACGGCTCGGCGAGCGCCGCCAGCACCTCGTCGTAGCGGCCCGAGCTCCTGCAGCGTCGTCGAGCGTGCGCGTAGAGGACCGGAGCGGCGGTGCGGATAGCGCGCCAGCGCGCGCCTTGAGGATGGCGAGCGCGCCGGCCTGGTCGCCCTGCGCGAGCCGCGCGCGCGCCGCCAGCGTCTCGACCATCGGGCTGGCGACCTCGTCCGCGCGCAGGCGCGCGATCTCGGCTTCGGCGCGCTTGGGCTCCTTGCGCGCGCAGCAGGCGACCGCCAGGCCGTAGCGCGCGCCCGGCTCGTTGGCGAAGCGCCGGTCGTTGCACCGCGTCGGTGAAGATGCGTCACCGCGTCGCGCGCGTCGCCCGCCTCGGCGCGCAGCTTGGCGCGCACCAGGTGGTATTCCAGGCTGTCGGCGCGCTGCCGGTACGGCAGGCCTGCGCGCGCGGTTCTGCGCATCCGCGATGCGCTCGGTGGTCACCGGGTGGCTGCGCAGGTAGCCCGGCAACGCTGCCGCTGTCCATGCATGCGCGTGTAGCGCTGCAGTCTTCTCGAAGAACGTCGCCCATGGCGCGCGCATCGAAGCCCGCGCCCGTGCAGCGTCTGGAAGCCGACGCGGTCGGCCTCGCGCTCGAAGTCGCGGCTGTAGCCGAGCTGCGACTGGATCGCGCCGCCCTGCGCCGCCGCCATCGCGCGCCGCTGGCGAGGTCGGGGCGCGAGCGCGCCGAGCAGGATCGCGGCCGCCATCGCGATCATCATCGGCAGCTGCATCTGCTTCTGCGATGCCGATCTGGCGCGCGACGTGGCGCTGCGTGACGTGCGCGATTTCGTGCGCCATCACCGAGGCGACCTCGGACTCGTTGTCGGACGACGGTGATCAGGCCGGTGTGCACGCCGATGAAGCCGCCGGGCAGCGCGAAGGCGTTGATCGACGGGTCGCGGATGGCGAAGAACTCGAAGTCCTGGCGCGCGCCCGGCGCGGCAGCGCGTCAGCAGCGCGCCGCAGGCCGTTCAGGTACTCGGCGACCTCGGGATCGTCGAGGTAGGTCGGATCGCGCGCCGGATGTCGCGCATGATCGGTCTCGCCGATGCGCCGCTCGGTCTGCGAGCGACAGAGCAATACGTAACTGAATCAGCGCTAC
>ERZ1370068.6525-contig-5502_pt1 | contig 28189 bp, 26 predicted proteins | sample MGYA00561227_ERZ1370068 | MGnify/ENA primary metagenome ERZ1370068 (study PRJEB38410, sample SAMEA6850437) | metagenome | study: Metagenomic assessment of the ecological functions of the soil: analysis of the soil microbiota associated with the...
CTCGACGACGAGCCGCCGCCCGCCGAGTAGCCCCATGGTCTTGCAGCGGGTTGTGGATCGTGGGCCGGTGGCGCTGGTATGCGCTGCCCCCGGACAGGCAGAAGCGACCTTCGCAGTGCGCCTTGCCGACGACGGTGCCGGCGGCGTCGAGGATGCGGGTGACGATGGTGGCGTCGATCTCCGGCGTATAGCCCTCGAGCGTCGACGCGCCGTTCATCATCTGCACGCCCGCGAGCATCACGTTGTCCCTGAGTCACTGACAGTCTTCCCCTGAGCTGCTTGGTCGAGCGCGCCCTCCACCCGCGTCTTGACGTACCAGGCGTTGCGCGGTTCTCCTGGGCTGGGGCCGAACGCCCGGCGTGCGCGGGTACTTCACCGCGGGCAGGTTGTCCGGAGCGCGTCGACGACGTTGTAGCCATCGATGCTCGGCTTCATCAGCGCGGCGAAGGACGTGAGGTCGCTCTCGGTGAGCGCGAGGCCCATCGCGTCGGCGATCGACTTGAGCTGGTCGGCGGTCGGCGGTGACACGCCACGGGCGCCTCCTTGTTCCACTTGGCGATTCGCTCGGTTCCGGGCTCGGGCGGGGGCCCAGGGCCCTGAGCGTTGCATGCTCTTGCGCGGACTCAAAGCGTCCCTCGATGATCCGTGACGCTGCCGCGGATGCTCGTCAATCCCTCGTCCGCGAGTGACCCCCTCCCGAGCACGCCCCGGCTGATTCGCGTTCGCTGGATCTCGCCGCGTGCCCGGGGCATGACGCCCGCGGCTTGACACCCGTTGCTCCCGGGACATACCATCAGCCCGCTTCTCGGGCTCGATCCTGGCGGCAAGCGCAGACCACTTCAGTGAAGGAGGGCTCCATGCGGCGAATGTTCCAGTCCCTGACGACCATCGTGGCCGTCCTCGGTGACGATGGCGGGCGCAGCGCCCGATCCTCTGTGGGCGGCGGGCGAGCGCGTATCACCGTCGCCCAGGGCATCGACGCCGAGTTCCTCGACGTGCAGATGACCAACAACATCGTGACGCTCATCATCAACACGTCGATCTACGACACGCTGCTGCACGCGCGACAAGCAGCTGCCAGCTCGTTCCCGCGCTGGCGACCGTCGCACAAGCTGGTGAGCGAGAAGGTGTGGGAGGTCAAGCTCCGCCAGGGGGTGACCTTCCACAATGGCGAGCCCTTCGACGCGAACGCGGTCAAGTTCTCGTTCGAGCGCATCTACCGCGCTGACTTCAAGTCGCCGCAGAAGGGCTGGTTCAGCACGGTCGAGCGCGGTGGAGATCGTCGATCCCTACACGGTGCGCTTCCACACCAAGGTGCCTGACCCCGCGATGCCCGCGCGCGATGACCCTCATGTACCAGCTGGCGCCCAAGTACGTGGCCCAGGCCGGCGACGTGCAGGCCAACCTGGCCGGTGGGTACGGGCCCGTTCAAGTTCGTCGAGTGGACGAAGAACGACCGCATCGTGGTCGAGGCCAACGACGCGCACTGGAGCGGCAAGCCGGCGGTGCGCCGGGCGACGTGGAGGCCCATCCTCGAGCTCGGCGCGCGGATCGCCGCGCTCCAGACGGGCCAGGCCGATCTGATCGTGAACGTCCCGCCCGACCAGCTCCAGACGCTCTCCGGCACCAAGAACGTTCGGGTCGAGAAGATGCCGAGCTGCCGCATCATCTACTTCGGCATCGCGCAGATCAAGGCGGGCCGCTGGCGGACCGGCGGGTCCGCCAGGCGATCAACCACGCCGTGGACGTTCAGGGCATCCTCGACAGTGTGCTTCAGGGCAACGGCAAGCGGATCAACTCGTCACATGCCTCCCAATGTGTGGGGCTACGATCCGTCCATCCCGCTCTACGACTACAACCCCAAGAAGGCCAAGGAGCTCCTGGCCGCGGCGGGCCAGACGAACCTCCAGCTCACGCTGCAGGCTCCGAACGGCGCGCTGGGCCATGGACAAGGACATTGCCCAGGCGGTGGCCGGCCAGCTGACCGAGAACGGCATCAAGACCAACGTGAAGATCATCGGGCGAGTGGGGAGCTACGTCCGCTCGGTGCTGGACCACAAGACCGAGGACATCTTCATGAACGGGTGGTGCCTCCCGAGCCTCGAGCCCGACCACTGGGTGACGCCGAACCTCCACACCGGGGAGCCGGTCTCGCAGTACTCGAACCTCGAGGTCGACAAGCTGATGGAGGCAGGCCCGCGCGGAGATGAATACGGAGAAGCGGAAGCAGCTCTACAGCCAGCTCCTCCGGCTCATCCGCGACGATGCGCCGTGGCTCTTCGGGTACCAGCAGATGGACATCTACGGCGTCAGCAATCGTCTCAAGCGGACGCCGCGGGGACGAGTCGATACGGCTGACCGAGATCGGGTTCTAGCCGGCTGCTGAACACGGCCCGTCGCTCTCGCATCTGGACGTCGCGGCTGATGCTCGCCTACGTCCTGCGCCGACTCCTGCAGAGCGTGCTGGTTCTGCTCGGCGTCTCGGTGATCGTCTTCGGGCTGCTCCACCTCACCGGCGATCCCACCCGGCTGCTCCTGCCCCTCGAGGCCGCGCGAGGAGGACGTCCGGCAGCTGCGCGCGCTGCTGGGCCTCGATGACCCGCTCTGGGTTCAGTACCTGCGCTTTCTCTCCCGCGCGGTCCGCGGCGACTTCGGGCTGTCCTTCAAGCACCAGGTGCCCGCCCTCACCCTGATCCGGCAGACGCTGCCGGCGACGCTCGAGCTGACGGCGGCGGGCCTGGCGCTGGCCCTGGTGGTGGCGGTGCCGGCCGGCATCCTGGCCGCGCTCCGCCGCAATTCGCTCCTCGATGCCGTCTGCTCCGTGGGCGTGCTGCTGGGGCAGGCCATGCCCGTACTGGCTGGGGCTGGTTGCTCATCCTCGTCTTCGCGGTCTGGCTCGGCTGGTTCCCGGCGGCGGGCCGCGACGGGCCGGCATCCCTGGTGCTGCCGGCCACCGCGCTCGGCGCCTTCTCCATGGCGCGTATCGCGCGGATGGCGCGCTCGGGCATGCTCGAGGTGCTTGCGCAGGACTATGTCCGCACCGCGCGCGCCGCCGGCCTGCGCACCTTCGTGGTGACCTACAAGTACGCGCTCAAGAACGCGGCCATCCCGCTCGTCACCATCGTGGGCCTCGAGTTCGGCATTCTCCTGGGCGGCGCGCGTGATCACGGAGACCATCTTCGCCTGGCCCGGCGTCGGCCGGCTCGCGGTGGACGCGATCTTCAGCCGCGACTACCCGCTGGTGCAGGCCATCGTGGCCATGCTCGCCACCCTCTTCGTCCTGATCAACCTGGTAATGGACCTCGTCTACACCTATCTCGACCCGCGGATCGTCCTCGTGCGGAGCAAGCAATGAGCGACGCCGCGAGCCCGGCGGCGATGGCCGCTCCTCACGCCGTCGCCCCCGCCCGCCCGCCGCCGGGTGAGCTTCCGCGCCGCCTTCGGGATCTCGGTGCTTCTCCGCATGGGCGGCGCGGCGCTGGCGGCCCCGCAGATCGCCCCCGGGATCCGGGGCGCCAGATGCTCATGAAGCGGCTCCGGCCCCCGCGTGGCAGGAGCGGGGCCTGCGCGAGCATCCCTCGGCACCGACCACCTCGGGCGGGACATCCTGAGCCGCATCCTGTATGGAGGCCGGATCTCTCTCGGCGTCGGTCTCTCCGCGGTCACGCTGTCCGGCCTGATCGGCGTCACCCTCGGCCTCCTCGCCGGCTTCCACGGCGGACGCACCGATGCCTTCATCATGCGCGTGGTGGACGTCTTCCTCGCCATCCCCTACATCCTGCTCGCGATGGGCGTGGTCTTCGCGCTGGGCCCGAGCCTCCTCAACGTGATCCTGGTGATGGCGGTCACCCGCTGGGTGCAGTTCGCGCGGCATCGTCCGCGCCGACGTGCTGTCGATCCGCGAGCGCGAGTTCGTCAGCGGGGCCCGGGCGCGCGGCAACCGGTCGCTGCGCCTGCTGCTCCGCCATGTCCTGCCGAATGCGCTGACCCCGATCATCGTGGTGGCCACGCTCGAGCTCGCGTTCATGATCATCTCACGAGTCGGCGCTGTCCTTCCTCGGGCTCGGAGTGCAGCCGCCCACGCCGACCTGGGGTGGATGCTCGCCGACGGGCGGAACTACGTCGCGACCGCCTGGTGGCTCGCCACCTTCCCGGGGCTCGCGATCATGCTGACCGTGCTCGCCGTGAACCTCCTGGGCGACTGGCTGCGCGACACGCTCGATCCGCGCCTCAAGGTCTAGGGTGTCACCGCTTCTTTCCGTCGAAGGCCTCGCCACCCACTTCCCACCAGCCAGGGCGTGCTCCGCGCGGTGGACGGGGTGAGCTTCACGATCGACCGGGGCGAGGTGCTCGGCTCGTGGGCGAGAGCGGGTGCGGCAAGAGCGTCACCTCGCTGTCCATCATGCGTCTCCTGCCGCCGCCCGGCCGCATCGCGGCGGGGCGGATCCTCTTCGAGGGCGAGGATCTGCTCGGCAAGGATCCCGGAGGCCATGCGCCGCGTGCGGGGCGCCTGGATCGCCATGGTCTTTCAGGAGCCGATGACCTCCCTCAACCCCGTCTTCTCCATCGGCGACCAGATCGCCTCGGCGGTGCTCGCGCATGGAGGCGCCGGCCGCCACGCGGCCTGGGAGCGCACCGACGCGATGCTCGACCTGGTCCAGATCCCGTCGCCCCGCCAGCGCGCCCGCGACTACCCGCACCAGCTCTCCGGCGGCTCTGCGCCAGCGCGCCATGATCGCGATGGCTCTGGCCGCGGGGCCGGCGCTGCTGATCGCCGACGAGCCGACCACGGCGCTCGACGTCACCATCCAGGCGCAGATCCTCGACCTCCTCCGGCGGCTCCAGGCGGAGCGTGGCATGGCGGTGCTCCTCATCACCCACGATCTGGGCGTGGTCGCCGAGCTTCTGCCACCGCGTCGCGGTCATCTATGGCGGGCGCATCGTCGAGCTGGCCCCGGTGGGGCGGCTGTTCGCCCGGCCGATTCATCCCTATACGCGGGGCCTCCTCGAGTGCCTGCCGCAGCCGAGTCGCTTCGGGCAGCCGCTGGCCTCCATCGAGGGCGTGCCGCCGGACCTCCGCCGCCAGCCCGGCGCCGGCTGCCGCTTCGCCCCCGCTGCGCCCATGCCATCGCGAGCTGCCGGCGCGACGATCCCGCGCTCGTGGAGCGGGAGCCCGGACACTTCGTGGCCTGCCCGGTGGTGGCGTGAGCGCGGCTCCACTCCTCGAGGTAGAGGGTCTCGCCAAGCAGTTCGACGTGGGTGGCGCGTGGCTCGCGCGGCGCCGTCGCGTGATCCGCGCCGTCGACGGCGTGAGCTTCACGCTCGAGCGCGGCGAGACGCTGGGCCTCGTGGGCGAGTCGGGCTGCGGCAAGTCGACCACGGGTCGCCTCATCCTGCGCCTGATCGAGCCCAGCGCCGGGCATGTCCGCTTCGAGGGCCGTGACCTGGTCGCGCTATCCGCGCGGGAGCTCTGGGCCGCGCGGCAGCGCATGCAGATCGTCTTCCAGGATCCGTTCGGCTCGCTCAACCCGCGGATGCGTGGTGGGGCAGATCGTCGCCGAGCCGCTCGCCATCTACTGGCTTGGCGGACGCCCGGACCGGCTCCGACGCACGGCGGCGCTGCTCGAGGTGGTCGGGCTCGATCCGGGGTTCGCCCAGCGCTACCCGCACGAGCTGTCCGGCGGCCAGCGCCAGCGCATCGGGATCGCGGCGGCGCTGGCGCTCCAGCCCAGCCTGATCGTGGCCGACGAGCCGGTGTCGGCCCTCGACGTGTCGATCCAGGCCCAGGTGCTGAACCTCCTGATGGATCTCCGCCGCCGCTTCGGCCTCACCTACCTCTTCATCTCCCACGATCTCCATGTGGTCCTCCACATGTCGGACCGGGTGGCGGTGATGTATCTCGGCGAGATCGTCGAGATCGGCTCCCGGGAGGTGATTCACCGCGAGCCCAAGCATCCCTACACCCAGGCGCTGCTCTCCGCCATTCCCGTCGCCGATCCCACGCGGCGCCGCGAGCGCATCGTGCCCAGGGGAGAGGTGGCCAGCGCGCTCGACGTGCCCCCGGCTGCCGCTTCCACCCGCGCTGCCCCTTTGTCTTCGACCGCTGCCGCGTCGAGCGCCCGCTGCCTCGGGCCGTCGGCGCGGGACACGAGGCCGCCTGCCACCTCTATTGAGCGCTACGTCACCTCGCGGGCGATGCGGCGGCCCGCCTGGTAGACGTCGAGGACGTCCCACAGCGCGGTGATCTCGCGCGTGGGGTCTCCGCGCACCACGAGCACGTCGGCGAGCCGGCCCGGCGCGAGCCGCCCGGCCACGCCGCCCGCGCCGATGGAATCCGCGGCGCCCGCGGTGCCGGTCACGATCGCGTCCGAGTACGAGAGCCCCGCTCGCGCCATCATGTGGATCTCGTGGACGAACTCCCCGGGCGCATACCAGCCCCAGGGCGAGTCGGACCCTGCGGTCATCCGCACGCCGGCCTCGCTCATCCGGCGCACGGCGTCCACGCGCACGTCCAGGGCCCGCCGCGACTCGTCGAGCTGCGCCACGAGCTCCGGCGTCAGCCGCCCTCGCGCTCCCGCGCCTCGCGCAGCCGGTCGATCCCGGCCTGCATCACGTAGAGGGTGGGTTGACCCACGCCTTGGCGGTGGCCAGCCGCTCGACCAGGTCCGGGCGGAAGCGGTAGGTGCCGTCGGGCTCGGTGAAGATGCAGTGGATGATCATGTCCACCTGGGCGTCGAGGCAATTCTGGACGGACTGCGCGGAGGTGCAGTGGGCGGCGGTGAGCTTGCCGTGCCGGTGGGCCTCGTCGCTCATCGCCGCCAGCTCGCCCACGGTGTACGAGGCCCGGTTGGGATCCGAGGTGCGCGTCGAGCCGCCGCTCGCCACGATCTTGATGTAGTCGGCGCCCTCCTTGAGGAGCTTGCGGACCTCGGCGCGCACGGCCGTCTCGCCGTCGGCCTCGGAGCCGAAATAGCCCATGTGCCCGCCAGTCATCGCGATCGGCCGCCCGCAGATGACCATCCGCGGCCCCGGCGCGAGCTGGCGGCGGATGCCCTCGCGCAGCGAGAAGGCCACCTTGCCCTTGGCGCCGTTCTCGCGGAGCGTGGTCACCCCCGAGTGGAGCAGGGTGCGCGCGTTCTTGGCGGCCTGGAGCAGGAGGATGTCGTCGTCTTCCTTGGCGATGTCGTCGCCCGAGCGTCCCGTCGCCGGGCGCCACGAGGTGCGTGTGGGCGTCCACGAGGCCGGGGAGGATGGTGGCCGCGCCGTAGTCTCTCCGGTCCACGGAAGCGCCGGCCGGAATGGGAATGTCGGCGGCGCGGCCGACGCTCACGATGCGGCCGGCCTCGATGAGCACGGCCGCCTGGTCGACGGGCGCCGCCCCGGATCCGTCGAGGAGGCGCGCCGCGGTGATCAGGGTGAAGCGCGTGGATGATTCGGGCATGGGTTCCCTCCGGCGAAGTCATGGCGAGAAGATTTTACCCAACCGTAGCACAGGCCGGTGGAGACTTGACCTCTTCGGATGCCGCCGACTAAGCCTCGGCACCTGTCCGGCCGTTCGTCGAGAGGGCATCGACCAGCGCAAGGGGGACCGACGATGAAGGAGCCTTCGTCTTCGCGTTGCAGTTCAAGGGGAAGGCACGTCCAGTGGCAGGCGTCGAGGGAAAGCTGGCCGCCAAGACGACGGCCAGCGGCCAGGTGTCGCGGACCGCGCTGACCGCCAAAGGGGTGGTCGGCAAGATCGAGTCCCGGCCGGGTCCGCGGGCCACCTTCGAGTCGGAGGTGCAAGTCACCGGCGCCGGAACGTTCGTGGAGGCCGGGCGCATCAGCTACAGCAAGGCCGGACGGTTGACGTTCGAAACGGTTGGCCAGGGCATCCTCGGCCCGAGCGGCATCGACGGTCTTCAACGCGGCGCCGTCATCTGGGAGGTGACCGAGGGCACCGGGCAGTTCGCCGGTGCCACGGGACTCATCACTTCCAACTTCACGGTCGGGCCGAAAGGAGATGTCGTGGACAACCACCCGTCCGCCTGTTCTTACCTGCGTGACGGGCTGAACATCCTGGCTTCGGCGGTTCGGTTCTTCTGACTCACGGATTCGTGCTCCGGTAGAAGTAGCCAGGGAATCGCCGGACGGCTGCGATGTCCACGTCGGCGTAGAGGATGCCCTCGTCCTCGCCCAGGGTCTGGATGAAGCCCTGCGCCGAGTTGGTGCCGCCGGGCTTGGTCCTGAACCACTCGGCGAGCTCGGCCAGCGAGGCGATGGGCGGCGGCACGCACACCGTGCTGTAGCCGCCGGCGCGGGGAACCGCTCCACCACCCGGCCGTCTGCGTCCTGGAGGCGGAGCGAGCACGCCGCGATGTCGGCGCCGATCACCGGCTTGCCGTACTGCATGTGGCGGCCGATGACGGTGGCGGGATAGGCCTCGCCGAGGGCGAACCACCACGACGGGTTGAAGATGATGTCGACGCCCTGCTCGACGAGGGCGTCGGCCCCCTCGGAGAAGAAGGCGAAGTCGGCGCAGATCACGATGCCCAGCCGGCCGATGTCGGTCTCGATCACGCGGTAGCCCTTGCCGGCCAGCACCCCGTTGTCGATCTCGCCCTGCGTGGGAAGCACTTCGGCTGCCGGGCGAGGATGCGGCCTGTCGGGACCGATCACGGTCGCCGTGTTGTGCCAGCGCGCCCGCGTGCCCTCGATCAGCCCGGCCACCACGAAGACGCTCCAGGCGCCGCGCCGCCGCGCGGAGTCTCGGCCTCGCCGACCCGCGGGTACAGCTCGGGGAAGCAGACGCAGGCGGCGCCCGCCCGGGCCGCGGTCTCGAGCAGGTCGACCGCGCGGGCGACGTCGCCGCCGTTCCACATGTCGTCGAAGAGGTCGGACACCGGCCGCGCCTGAATCGGCCGCGATCCGCACAGATGGACTCATGGGTTCCTCCGACCCGCGCGCCGCCCGGCGCGGGTCCAGCAGATCGCGCTGGGCGTCACCGAGCAGGTTGAAGCCGAGCACGGCGAGCATGATGGCCAGGCCCGGAGCCAGCACCAGCCACGGGGCGATGGTCATGTACTGGCGGCCGCGGCTCAGCATGCTGCCCCAGCTCGGCGCCGGCGGCTGCGTGCCGAGCCCGAGGAAGCTCAGCGCCGCCTCCACCAGGATGACGATCGAGAGGCTCAGGCTCGTCTGCACGGCGAGGGTCGGCGTGATATTGGGCAGGACATGGGCGCCGAGGATGCGCCCGTGGGAGGCCCCGAGCGCGCGGGCGGCCTGGACGAAATCCTGCGGCTTCGAGCGGCGAGGGTGGCGCTCCGCGCGAGCACCGCGAACTGCGGGAGCGTCAGCACCGCGATGGTGAGGACGAGATTGACGGCGCTCGGGCCGAGGGCCGCCACCAGGGCGATGGCGAGGAGGATCGGAGGAAACGCGAAGAGCACGTCGAAGAGCCGCATGGCGAGCAGGTCCGGCGCGCCGCCCCAGTAGCCGAGGCCCGACGCCCAGCGTGGTCCCCGTCAGCACCGCCAGCGCCACCGACGGGATCGCGACCCCGAGCGACACGCGGGTGCCGTAGAGCACGCGGCTCAGGATGTCGCGGCCCACCTCGTCCGTCCCGAGCAGGAAGCGCGGGCCGGGCGGCCGTGATCTCCGCGCCCGGGAAGATCGCGGTGGGCGCGTAGGGCGCCAGCCACGGCGCGGCCAGCGCCGTCACCAGGAGGCCGGCGACGATGAGGCCGCCGACCAGCAACGATCCGCTTCGCAGCGCCCGGGGCACACGCCGGGGCCCGCCACGCCGCCGGGCTCGCCGCTCACGCGTACAGGATCCGGCGGTCGATCAGGTGGTAGAGAAGATCGAGGGCCAGGTTGACGAGCACGGCTCCCGATGTCAGCAGCAGGACCGCGCCCTGGATCGTCGTGTAGTCCCGCTGGTAGATGGCGTTGACGACCAGGCGCCCCATGCCGGGCAGCGCGAAGACCTCCTCGATGATCACCGCGCCGCCGATGAGGTAGACGAACTGGGTGCCGGCCATGGCGACCACCGGGATCAGGGCGTTCCGGAGCGCGTGCTTGTAGACGACGGCGCGGTCGGCCACGCCCTTGGCGCGGGCGGTGCGGACGAAATCCTGCCCCAGCACCGTCGAGCATGCTGCTCCGCGTGAAGCGCGCGATGATCGCCGAGATGGCCAGGCCCAGCGATGCCGCCGCGGGCAGCATGGTCACGAGGCTCCGGCGCCGGGCTCTCGGTGAACGGCACGTGGCCGAGGGTGGGCAGCCACGGCGCGTAGCGCGCCCCCGCGATGATCACCACCGTCCCGATGAAGAACGCGGGCGCGGAGATGAAGAGCAGCGAGAACACCCGCGTCGGAGGCGTCGAGGGCGCGCCCGGCCTGGGTGGCCGCGAGGACGCCCATCGGGATGCCGACGGCCAGCGCGATGGACATCGCCATCAGCGCGAGCTGGAGCGTCACCGGGTAGCTCCGCACCAGCTCGTCGCGCACGGAGAACCCGGTGACGAGCGAGTGCCCGAGGTCGCCGCGCAGCACCTCGCCCAGCCACAGGAGGTACTGCACCGCGAGCGGCCGGTCGAGGTGGAGCGCGTGGATCAGCGCCTGCCGCGTCTGCTCGTTCTGGCTCGCGGTGATCCCGAGGAGGATGGTCACGAGGTCGCCGGGGATCAGGTGGATGAGCAGGAAGGTGAGCACCGACACGCCGAGCAGCGTCGGGATCAGGAGCAGGAGCCGCTTGCCGACGTAGGCGGTCATGCCCTCATCGGCCGGCCCGCGCCGCCCGTCAGCGGTCGAGCCACGCCTGCTTGAAGAAGTGCCGGCTCCGGCTTCCCGGCTGGGCCCGGGAATGGAGACGTAGCCCTTCACCGTGTCGCGGAGCGCTTCCGTCGCGCCCGAGGCGTACGGGAAGATCAGGTACGCCTGGTCCGCCATGTGGCGCTGAAGGTCCCGGTAGATCGCGATCCGCTTGTCCCGGTCCAGCGTCGTGCGGCCCTGCTCGAGGAGCTGGTCGACCTGCGCGTCCTTGAACTTGCCGAGGTTGATGTTCGACCCGCTGTGGAAGATGTCGTAGACGTGGGCGTCGGGGTCGGGCTGCCACACCAGCGGGATCATGCTCATGCCCTCGTACTCGGTGCGGATGAAGTTCTTCAGCGCCGCGCCCCACTCCACCTGCTTGAGGGTCACGCGGATGCCCGGCCCCGGCGAGCTGCTCCTTCATGACCTCGCCCGTCCGGACGGTCTGCGGGAAGCGGGGCGACACCTCGAGGGTCGTGTCGAGGCCGTTGGCGAAGCCGGCCTCCGCCGAGCAGGCGCCGCGCCAGGGCGGGGTCGTGGGCGTAGTACGGGAGGCCCTTGTCGTCGCCGCTATAGCCGAACGGGCGCGTCGCACGGCGGGATCTTCGTGCGTGATGGCGCCGCGGCCCGCGCAGGACGCTGGCGATGATCTCGCGCCGGTTGATGCCCGCGCTGACCGCCCGCCGGACGCGCACGTCGGTGAAGGGGCTTCGTCTGGTTGAAGGCCATGCCGTGCTGGGCGCAGTACCCGTCCGGCTCGCGGAGCACGACGCCGGCGGCGCCCTGGACCTGCCGGTCGATGAGCGGGTCGACGGACCAGAGGTAGTGGACGGTGCCCGCGCGCAGCGCGGCCAGGCGCGGCGCGCCTCGTCCGGGATGATCCGGTACTCGAGGCCGTCGAGATAGGGCAGGCCCGGCTCGTAGTACGCTCGGGTTCCGCTTGAGGACGACCGTGTTGTCCGGGACGAACCGCTCGAGCACGAAGGGCCCGGTGCCGGAGGCGTTCTTCTGGAGGTCGCCGTGCTTCTCGCACGAGGTCGCGCGGGACGATGGCCCGAGTAGTGGGGCGTGGCCAGGTACGAGAAGAAGGGCGCGAACGGCCGCTTGATGACGAAGCGCACGGTGGACCGATCCGGCGCCTCGATGCGGTCGATGATCGACCAGTTGGAGCGCCAGGGCGACGCCGTCTTCTCGTCGAGCATCCGCTCGAACGAGTACTTCACGTCGTCGGCCACGAGGTCGCGCCCGTGGTGCCACACGACGCCCTTCCGGAGCTTGAAGACGAACGTGGTGTCGTTGACCACCTGCCAGGACTCGGCCAGGTCGCCGACGATGTTCATCTGCGGGTCGCGGCGCAGCAGGGTCGAGTAGACGTGCTCCGCGATCATCCAGCTGTGGGCGGCCGCGGACTTCTGGGGGTCGAGCCCCGGCGGGCTGACGTCGGCCGCGACGACCAGCGTGCCGCCGCGCTTCGGGGTCTGGGCCGCGGCAGGCCGGATGAGCGGCGGCGCCGCGAGCCCCAGCAGCGTGAGCGCTCCCGCCCCGAGGAATGCGCGCCGGGTGGGGCCGGGCTGGGAACTGGATCGGAGTGCTCGGTGCGGTCCGTCATGCCGCCCTCCGGGTCCTCGTGTGCCGGTGAACTGCCGCGTCGAGATCCGCCGCCACGGGCGTCCGCGTCTCCCGGCGACGTCGTGCCATACTCCTCGCGCGAGAGTTGGCGTCAAGGTCGGGTTGACTCTGCTCGGCGCGGCTGACGAATAATCGCGCCACCACGCGCTCCGGGAGGAACCACCGACCATGACCGTTCTCTCGAACGATCGCTGCTTGATGTGCCTGCTCGCCGCCGGCCTCGATGCTGCCGGCGTCCGCCGAGGAGCTGGTGGTGGCGACCTTCGGCGGCACCTTCGTCGACAACTCGAAGAAATGCCACGCCGCCGCCTTCGAGAAGGCCACCGGGGCCACCGTGAAGTACGTGCTCGGCAGCTCCGTCCAGATCGCGGCCAAGCTGCGCGCGGCCGGCGCCCGCGCGGAGTTCGACGTCGCGCTACATGGACAGCCAGATCGTCAAGCAGGCGAAGGCCGAGGGTCTGCTCCAGCCGCTCGAGCCCGCGAAGATCGGCGCACTGGGACGACCTCTACGACGCCTCGCGGGACAAGGACGCGCTACTGGGTGTCCGATGATGTTCGCCGGCACCATCATCACCTACAACACCAACCTCGGTGAAGACGCCGCCCACCTCGTGGGCCGACCTCTGGAAGCCGGAGTGGAAGGGCAAGCTGGCCATCCCCGACATCTCCGGCACCTCGGGCCAGCAGTTCCTGATGGCGGCGGCGCGCCTCAACGGCGGCTCGGTCGAGAACATCGATCCCGGGCTTCGAGGCGATCAAGAAGCTCAAGCCCAACATCCAGATGATGTACACGCAGCCGGACCAGATCATCCCGCTGTTCGAGCGCGGCGACATCGCGCTCGCGGTCTGGTACACGGACCGGACCGGCGCCGCTGCGGCAGAAGGGCGTGCCGGTGGCGGCCGGCCTATCCCGAGCGGAGGGCGCGATCGGCATCGTGCCCACGGTCTCGGTGCCCGCAAGGCAGCCAGAAGCGCGAGCTCGCCGCAGAAGTACATCGCCGTGCTCCTCTCGCCGGAGGGCCAGCTCTGCTTCGCGCAGTCGCAGTTCGCCGGCCCCGACCAACAAGAAGCGTCCAGCTCCCGGCCGATCTGGCGAAGCTCGTGCCCTATGGCCCGACATCGTCCAGCGCATGTACTTCCCCGACACCGACTCTCGTGGCGAGGAAGTTCCCGGAGTGGTCGGAGCGCTGGGGGCGCGAGATCGCGCGTTGACCCCGGCCTCGCCGGCGAGCGCGTCGCCGGCGGTGAGCGGCGCCGCGCCGGCGCTCGCGGGTTCGCCGGCTCCGCAGAGTCGTTCGGCGCCGTGGTCGCGGTCGACGGGTGTCGCTCGACGCCGCGCCCGGCGAGTTCCTCTCCCTCCTCGGGCCCTCGGGCTGCGGCAAGAGCACGCCTCCTCCGGATGGTGGCGGGCTCGTCGGAGCCCGACGGCGGGCAGGTCGTCCTGGCGGGCGAGGACATCACCGCGGGTGGCCGTCCATCGCCGCAATCTCGGCCTGGTCTTCCAGTCGTACGCGCTCTTCCCGCACATGACCGTGTTCGAGAACGTCGCCTTCGGCCTCGCCGGCGCGCGGTGGCGTGAGTCCGAGCTGCGCCCGCGGGTCGAGCGGCATGCTGGAGCTGGTGCGGCTCGGCCCGCTCGGCGCGCGATATCCCGCGCGAGCTCTCCGGCGGCCAGCAGCAGCGCGTGGCCCTCGCCCGGCGCGCTCGTCACCGAGCCTCCGCGTGCTGCTCCTCGACGAGCCGCTGTCGAACCTCGACGCGCTCCTGCGCGACGAGATGCGCGTGGAGCTGAAGCGCCTGCAGGAGCGCCTCGGGACGACGATGATCTTCGTCACCCACGATCAGGCGGAGGCGCTCATCCTGTCCGACCGTGTGGTGGTGATGGAGGCGCGGCCGCGTGGAGCAGATCGGCCGGCCGGAGGAGGTCTATCGCCGCCCGGCCACGCCGTTCGTCGCGCGGTTCCTCGGGCGGGCGAACTTTCTGGCGGGCACCGTGGCGGAGATCGAGGCGAGCGGCGCCGTCGTCGCGCTCGACGGCGGCGGCTTCTCGATCGTGGCCGGCCAGCGCCCGGGCCTCGCCCGGGCCAGCCGGTGCAGCGTGGTGATCCGCCAGGAGAACATCCGCCTCGCGCCGGCGGATGCTGAGCGACCGACCGCCCCAACCACTTCGCGGCGACCGTCGTCTTCCACGCCTTCGCGGGACAGGCCCACCACTACGTGGTCGCAGCTCGGCGGACGGGCGCGAGCTCGAGGTCGCCGCGCCTGGCGCGACGCTGCCGCTGGCGCGCGGGGCGCGCACGCGCGTCGCGTGGCGGCCCGACGACGTGATCCTGCTGCCCGGGCGAGCGCCCGGGCCGCGAGGGCGCGCGGTGATGGCACGGACGCGGCTGGCGGCTGCTGGCGCCGGCGCTCCTGCTCCTCACTCGTCGCGTTCGTGGCTGCCGGTGGGGATGATGGTGCCGACGAGCTTGCGTCCCGTACGTCCCGCTGGTGGGCATCACCAGCGGCTTCACGGTCGCGCCACTACACCAAGCTCTTGACCGACTCCTACTACCTCGAGATCATCGGCCGCACCCTCGCGCTCGGCCTCACGGTGACGCTGCTCCACGCTGGTCATCGGCTACCCGGTCGCCTTCTTCCTCGCGCGCACCCGCTCGCGCTGGCGGAACTGGCTGACCATCCTGGTCGTCTTTCCTGCTGCTGCTGAACCTGGTGGTGCGCACCTTCGGCTGGATCGCCCTGCTCGCCCAGAACGGGCTGGTGAACCAGGCGCTCCAGGCGCTGGGCTCGTCCACGCGCCGGTGAAGCTGCTGTTCAACTTCGCCGGCCTCCTCATCGGCCTGACCCACATCTTCCTGCCGTTCATGGTGCTCGTGCTCATCGGCGCCATCCAGAACATCCCGCGCGACGTCGAGGACGCCGCGCGCGTGCTGGGCGCGTCCTGGGGCAGCGCGTTCCTCCGGGTCACGCTGCCGCTGTCGGCGCCGGGATCCTCTCGGGCTCGATCCTCGTCTTCGTCCTCACGCATCAGCGCGCTGGTGACGCCGCGCCTCCTCGGCGGGCCGACCTACCAGGTGATGTCCACGCTGATCTACGACGAGTTCCTCCAGCGCCTCAACTGGCCGGCCGGCTCCGCGCAATCCGCTGCTGCTCACGGTCATGGTGCTGGCGCTGGTCTACCTCTCGGGCCGCCTCGCCCGCCGGACGGGAGCGCGCGCGTGACCGCGGCGCGGCTCGCGACGTGGCTCCTGCGGCGTGGGTCGCCCTGGTCTTCGGCTTCCTGATGCTGCCGGTGGTCGTGATCGCGCTCGCGTCCTTCGAGCCGCACGTCGTACCTCGACCGTGCCGCCGCGCGGGCCTGACGCTCGCGCTGGTTCGCCGCGGTGCTCGGCGATCCCGAGTACGTCCACGCCGATCGGTCTGCAGCCTGCTGTCTCGCGCTCGTCGCGACCGTCGGGTCGCTCGGCGCGGGGTGGCTGCGTCCTTCGCGCTGATCCGGCGGCGGGTGGCCGGCGGCGCCGGCGTCTCCGCGCTGCTGAACGCCGCCGCTCGTCTTCCCTGGCGTCGTGGTGGGCGTGGCGCTGCTGCAGTTCTACGCGCTGGTCCACATGAACGGCACGCTCGTGGGCCTGGCCCTCGCCCACATGGTGATCACGGTGCCCTACGTGGTGCGGGCGGTGATCGGCGAGCCTCCAGGGCATCGATCCGGAGCTCGAGCACGCCGCGCGGGTCCTGGGCGCGAGCGGGCCGGATGGCGTTCTTCACGGTCACGCTGCCCCTCATCCGGCCCCGGCGTCGCGGCCGGCGCGCTCTTCTCCTTCATCGTGTCGTTCGACAACGTTCCGGTGTCGATCTTTCTGCTCGGGGCGGGCCAGATGACGCTGCCGGTGAAGATCTTCAGCGCGATCGAGTACGGCGTGGACCCGTCCATCGCCGCCATCTCGACCATGCTCATCGTGCTCACCGGCGTCGGCCTGCGCGGTGGCCGGAGCGCTGGATCGGGTTCCACCGTTGTCTGATCTACCGCCGTAGAGAGGACACGCCATGACACTCGCTCGTCGCAGGCCGGCTCGCCGACCGGATCGCCGTCGTCACCGGCGCCGCCAACGGCATCGGCCGCGCCAGCGCGCTGCGCGCTCGCTCGGGAGGGCGCGGATCTCGTGCTGGTCGATCGCGAGGGCGATACGCTGCAGGCGTGGCCCGCGAGATCGAGGCGGCCGGCCGGCAGGTGCTGCGCGATCACCGCGGACTGGACCGATCCGCGCGCGGTGCAGGAGGCCTTCGCGGCCATCCGGCAGCGGTTCGGCCGCATCGACATCCTCTTCAACAACGTCGGCCAGAGCGCGCGGGAGCGCGCCAGCGAGTTCCACGCTCTCCGCAGGAGGCGACGTGGCGCTTCGTCATCGAGGTCTCGCTGGTCGCGACCATGCGGGCCACACGGCTCGCGGTCGAGGAGATGCGGGCCCGGCGCAGCGGCCGCATCGTCAACATGTCGACCGAGTCCGCGTTTCTACGGTGACGTGGGTTCGTGGACTACGCGGCGGCGAAGATGGGCGTGATCGGCTTCACCCGCTCCCTCGCGCGCGAGTTGGCGCCGTTCCACGTCAACGTCAACGCGGTGTGCCCCGGCGCGATCCGCACCCGCGCCCACGACCGGCTGCCGCGGGAAGTGATCGACAAGGTGCTGGACCAGCGTGCCGATGGGCTACGTGGCCGAGCCCGAGGACGTGGCCGGCGTGGTGGCGTTCCTGGCCAGCGACGACGCGCGCTACATCACCGGCCAGTCGATCCTCGATCGACGGCGGCCGCTGGATGATCTGATTACCGGCTACAGATCCTTCACCCCTGGCGGCGTCTCGTGAGGCTGAGCCAGTTCACCCACCTCTCTCCTCGAGGGGGAGAGGTGTTCTCGGGCGATGCACGCCCTACCCTCTCCCCTCGGGGAGAGGTGGCAAGAGGCTTCCTGGGGAGGGGCTTGCGTCGAGTGTCAGTGGAACGTCCTTCCCATCCGACCGCGAGCGCCGCGCCGGTGACGAACGACGACTCGTCGCTCGTCAGGTACAGCGCGGCCTGCGCGATCTCTCCGGCTCGCCCGGCCGCCGGATCACGTAGCGGTCGAGGATCCGCGCCAGCTCAGCCTCCGGGATCCGCCGCGCCTCGCCACGATGACCGGAAGAGCGGGGTGTCGATGATGCCGGGCAGATCGCGTTGACGCGGATGTGGTCATGGCGGCGAGATCCACCGCGAGCGCGTCTTGCCGAACATGACCAGCTCCGGCCTTCGCGGCGCAGTAGGCCGTCCGCTGCTCGAGCGGGCTGCAGCGCGGCGCCGGAGGCGATATTCTGATCGATGGTCCCGCGCCCGGCCTGCTTCATCGCGGGCAGGGCGGCGTGGCACACGAGCATGGGGCCGGTGAGATCGATCGGCCAGGATCCGCGCCCACTCCTCCGAGGTCATCTGCTCGAAGGGCCGCATCAGATCGATGCCGGCGCTGTTGACGACGCCGTCGAGTCCAGCCCAGCGCGGTCGGCGGCCCAGGGCGACGGCGGCCCGCACCTGCCGCTCGTCGGCCACGTCGCAGACGCAGCGCCGGTCGCGCCGTCGACGCGCCTTCGTCAAGGCCCGGCCTCGTCGCGATCGAGCATGGCCAGCGCCGGCCCCTTCGCGCTGGAACAGAGCGCGCGATCGCCAGGCCGATGCCCGAGGCCGCGCCGGTCACGAGCACCGCGGCGGCCGCGGCCAGCCTCACGCGCGGGCCTCCGCGCGCAGGGCCGGCGCACCGCGTCGGCCACCTCGTCGCAGCGCGCCAGCCAGACCCGCGAGTGGCCGAGGATGTACTTGATCAGCTCCTCGAGCAGCGTGATGCGCGACGGCCGGCCGATGATCTGCGGGTGCATGGCGAGGCAGAAGTAGCCGGTCCTCGCGGTAGAGGACGTCGAACTCGCGGCGCCACGCCTCGAACACCGCCGATGGCGCCTGCATGGTGCGCCCGGGCAGCGTGATCGAGTACTGGAAGAACGGCGCGTCGTCCAGCACCCACGGCGAACGGGAACTCGACGATGTCGGTGAGCTTGCCGTCGATCCGGTGGAGATACGGCGAGTCGTCGTCGAAGTAGTTCGAGGAGTAGCCGAACCCGTACTCGGCGAGCATCCGGAGCGTGTGCGGGCTGAACTCCGCCGCCGGGGAGCGATAGCCGACCGGCTTCCGCCCGGTCATGCGCTTGATGATGTCGATCCCTCGTCCATCTCCTCGCGCTCCTGCTCGAGCGTCAGGTTGACGATCCAGGCGTGCGACCAGGAGTGATGCGCGATCTCGTGGCCGGCCTTCAGGATCGCCTCGACCATGCGCGGGGCGCTGCTCCATGACCAGGCCCGGCACGAAGAACGTGACGCGCAGGCCGTACCGGGCGAGCAGGTCGAGGATGCGCGGCATGCCCACCTTCCAGCCGTAGGCGCCCTGGCTCATCACGATGGGGCGCTCGGCGTTCTGGGGTCGCGCGCGGTCCACATCGTCTCGGCGTCGATGTCGAAGCTGAGCAGGACCGGGAAGCCCGTTTGGGCGAGAGCGGCATGACGTGCCTCCGAAGCTAGGATGGGTCAGAGGGGCATCGGGCGCGCGCACGGGCGCTCGCGCTCGAGGTGCGCGGCCAGGGCGAGGCACGCGGCGATCGCGCGTACCACGGGCCGACGATCTGCAGGCCGATCGGGCAGCCCGTCCGATGACCAGTCCGCACGGCAGCGAGACCGCCGGGTGGCCGGAGAGGTTGAAGGGCCGAGATAGGGATACCAGGCGCCGCGGATCGATGCCGGCGTTCTCGCCCGCGATCGTGATCGGCTCGTACGGGTCGTGGTCTGACGGCGAGCGCGGGCCGGCCGAGGGTCGGGGAGAGCAGGAAGTCGAAGCGCGCGGAAGAGCGCGTGCACGCGGCGGTACACCGTGGTCCGCTGGGCCGAGCGCGTTCGCCCAGTCCGACCGCCGGACCACTGGGCGCCGCGTCGATCGACTCGCGCAGGCTGCGCGCCACCTTGTCGCCGAACGTCGCCATGTGCGAGCCGACGCGCGCGGCCAGTCCGCCCTGAGAGAAGACCAGGGAAGGTGCGCTCGAAGGGCGCGAAGTCCTCGTCCACGGTCTCGACGAGGGCGCCCTGGCGCTCCAGATGGCGCACCGGCGGCCTCGCAGGACGCGAGCACCTCCGGATCGACGAGCGGATTGCCGACGCCGGGAAGCCAGCCGAGGCCGTCGCAGCCGCGCACCGCGACGTCGCGCGGATCGTCGCGCGGCTCCGGGCGGGAGTAGGGATCGCCGGATCGAAGCCTGCGATCACGTCGAAGCAGGCGGCGGCTTCCGCCACGCTCCGCGCCATCGGGCCGATGTAGGACGTCCGAGGAGAAGAGGTCGGCCTGGTGCACGTGCGGCACGCGCCCGAGGGTGGGCTGAGGCCGACGATGCCGCAGCACGCGGCGGGCAGGCGGATGGAGCCTCCGCCGTCGGTGCCGAGCGCCAGCGGCCCTGGCCAGTGGCGACCGCCGCGGCGGCGCCTCCCGACGAGCCGCCTGCGCGTGCGGGAGAGATCCCACGGGTTGCGCGTGACGCCGAACAGCGGGCTGTCGGTCAGCGGCTTGTGGCCGAACTCGGGCGTGGTGCGTCTTGCCGATCGAGGATGGCGCCGGCCTCGCGCAAGCCGGCCGGACGGGCACCGCGTCCTCGGCCGGCACCTGGTCGGCGAAGATCAGCGAGCCCATCGTCGTGCGGACACGCCCTGCGTGAAGCAGGAGGTCCTTGACCGAGAACGGCACGCCGTGGAAGCGGACCGAGCCGCTCGCCCGCCATCACCGCCGCCTCCGGCCCGGCGGGCGGCATCCCGCGCCTCGTCGTCGGTCACGGTGATGAACGCGTTCACGCGTCGGCTGGAGCGCGTCGATCCGCTGCGAGCGCCGCGTCGACCACCGCGACGGGAGAGACCTGCTTCGTGCGGATGCGGCGGGCGAGGGTCAGCGCGTCGGTCTGGATCATGGCCTATCTGATGGCGTCACCGCGCTGTCACCGCCGGCGTTCGAGATTGAGGTCCACGCCTCGAACGCTGGATCTGGGCCTTGGGGCCGGAGGCCTCCTCCTCGCTGCAATTGCACCTGCAATTTGAGTCGAATTGGCTTCCTCGTCGCGCCCTTGGGCTGCCGCTTGGTCAGGTGGCCTCCTCCTCACGCCCTTGGGCTGTGGCTTGAGTCGGGTGGCTTCCTCCTCGCGGGCCAGCAGGTCGCTGAGCGTGGCCCGCCAGGCGCGTGCGTCGGCCTCAGCGGCTCTTCCGGAAAGTCGGTCAGCAGCCGCGAGAAGGTCGCGTGCGCGGCGCGGTAGTTGCGGAACCCACTGGTCGGATCGACCTGGGCGCCCGAGATTCGACGCCGGGGCAGCGGCCAGGATCGCCGGGATACTCGCGTAACACCCGTTCGTACAGGGCGCGGGCGGCGTGATCCCATCCCGTTCCGGCCAATTGCGTCGGCGCGAGGCTACCACCATCTGCTCTCGGCCTCCGACGGCCCGCGCGCCGACGAGGGCAGCCAGCCGGCACTCAGCCGGAGGCCAGCAGCAGCAGGGCCAGGGCCGAGGCCCCGCACCTCACATGCGGTCGCCTGCGGATTGGCCGGGCGGCAGGGTCACGAGGACTGCATCACAGAGGATCGGTGGCTCCGGTCCTCCTCACTATCCACCTCAGTGTCTAGCTACAGCCGTTCGAGCCTCTCGCAGAGCGCGTTCAGGCTGAAGGGCTTCTCCAGTTTAGCCCCCGGGGGCTGCGACCGGTCGACGAACCGCGGGCCTCGGGGCTCCATAGACGGCCTCTCGCTCCCCAGATCGCCTGGGGCCCGCGCGAGGGCGCCCGGGCCGATCGGCCAGGGGGCGCCCGCTGGTCGATCAGCACGAGGTGCTCACCGCACGACACAGAGCCCCCGCCCATCGCGGCCGGCGTCTCGAAGGGCTCCGACCGGACCTCGACGCCGAGCCGCTTCGCGGCTGGACCGAGCCGTCGAGGAGATGCTGGGCGTCCACCAGAGGCGATGGTAACCGACGCGCGCGCGCCGATGAAGGGCCAGCGTGGGTGTGTGCTCACTGCCCCCCTGCGCAAGCGCCGGACGTACTGGTCGGCACGCTCATCCGCCCACGAAACCCGCCCGGAACCCCGCAGGGCGAGCAGAGGATCGGGCGACCTTTGGCACGCGCCGATCGGCTCGCGGCGGCGGCTGCCTCTTGCCTACCCGTTGTCGGCGGGCGTAGCATCGCGCGCCCGAACCTGGCGGCGCCCTGGTGGTCGACGGGAGCGTCGGTCTGATCCATCGGCAAAGGAGGATGACATGAAATTCGGGATCCACATCGGTCACATGGGCGGGCCGCTCGCCGAGATGCGCAAGCTGTGGAAGTTCGCCGACGCCAAGGGCTTCGACTGGTTCTCCGTCTCCGACCACTTCCAGGAATCGCCGCCGCGCGGCGGCGACATGGACTGCTACGAGGCGATCGCGACGCTGACCGCCGCCGCGATGGACACGACCACGCATCCGGCTCGGCAGCGGCGTGTACTGCGTCGCGTACCGGAACCCCGGCCTGCTCGCCAAGTCGCTCACCACGATCGACCATCTCTCCAACGGCCGCGTCGACTGCGGGCTCGGGCGCCGGCTGGCACGACGTCGAGGCGAAGGCCTTCGGCTACGCGTTCCCCACGATCGGCCCCCGCGAGGACATGCTCGAGGAGTACGCGCAGATCATGCGCCTGCTGCTGGACCCCGAGCAGCGGCGCGCGAACTTCCAGGGCAAGCACTTCAGCGTGACGAACGCGCCGAACAATCCCAAGCCGCTGCAGCCGCGGATCCCGATCTGGATCGGCGGGCGCGGCGAGAAGCGCACGCTGCGCGCGGCGCGCGAAGTACGCCGACGGCTGGAACGGCGCCTACATCGGCCCGGACGAGTGGAAGCACAAGAGCGACGGTGCTCGACCGGTGGTGCGAGACGGAAGGGCGCGACCCGAAGACGATCATGCGCACCGTGAACCTCGGCTTCTACCTCGGCGCCGACGCCAAGGGCGCCGCGCGCGCCGACGAGGTCTTCCGCAGCCACTTCGGCGACAGCGCGGACCGCGCCGACCGCACGGGCTACCTGCGCGGCACGGTGCAGGACGCGCGCGAGATGGTCGACGAGTTCCGCGCGCTCGGCTGCACGCGGCTCAGCATCGCGTTCCGCGACGGACCGTACGACTGGGACGCGCTGGAGGCGTTCGCCGCCGAGATCGTGCGCCCGAACAAAGCCCGAACTAAGGAGGGGATCGGCAATGACCATAAGCACCACTTCACCTGCATGCAATCGTTTCGATTGTGTTTGGAGTCACTCATCTTGATTGTTCCACGACTGTGAGCTACCTCGTGGCCATCTACTTGATTCTGACCGGCTTGATTGGCCTTGGCCTTGGCCTGCACCTACCCGCATTAACGAGGCTCATACCGAGAGGTAGATCGGCGTTGACAACCGGGCCGCGGTGCTCACAGACTCGCGATGTCTCTTGATCAAGGCCTGCCATGACGATGACGATGACGATCGAGCGGGTGGTTACGTTCAACGGTCTCGACGTTGCTCGTCGCGCGGACGAGGGTCTGTTCGCGGCGGAGGGCCTCGATCTCCGGATCGCCGCGCTGCCCCCGAGCGAGATCCGTTCCGCCGCGGAAGGCACACCCTCAGAAGCCCGTCACCAATCAGGGAGTGCTGCAGGCGCCGGGGCGAGCGGCCCATGTTCCAGGGCTGAGAGTGCGGCAATAACCGCCGGGTGGCGGAAAGTCCGGTAGGCGCGCTGCAGGTTGGGACGGCGAGCGATGATCGTCTGCGCGGCCCTGGTCGTGCCGCCGACCTCCACGGTCTACGCGCCGCAGGAGCTCGCACACAAGCCGGTGGCCCTCGATCTACGGCAAACGGCACGGCCTACGCCGGGCCTGCAGATGCTGGAGGGCGCGGTGCCGCGCGAGGCCATCGTGACCCGCGCCGCCGTGACGAGTCCCGCCGAGGCGCTACGCCGGCCTGATGCGCGGCGATTTCGACGGCCACCGTGCTGCAGGAGCCGTGGATCACGGTGGCCGAGAAGGCCGGGTGCCGCCTGGTCTCGACCACGTTCTTTCACGGCACCTGGGTCGGCCGCACCGCGACATCAGCGCGGAGGCGTACGCCGCCTTCGTGCGCGCGACCACGCGAGCGGTCCGCGCGCATCAACGCCGACAAGCGCGCCGGTACGTGTCGCTACTACATCCGCGACTTTCCCGGCTACCCGGAGGTCGAGGCCCTCAGGCCCGAGGACTTCAATCTGGGCCGGATCCAGCTGAAGGAGCCGGGGCCCGATTCCCGAGGGCGAGGCGCGCTGGGCGTGGGAATGGATGGCCAGGCCAGGGGCCTGATCGAGGGCACCTTCGACGTGACCACGCAGATCCAGCCGGCAGGTGAGACGCGAGGCGCACGACCTCGCCACCGCCGTCCGCGCCGGCTGATTCTGCCTGCCCTGGCCTCTCTCCCTCCGGGAGAGAGGGCAGGGGTGAGGGCGAAGCCTCCTCGGTGACCAGCTAAATCGCTTCGGGCTAGAATTCCCTCTCTCGTACCATCACGTGGGCATGAGGAGGGGGCGCTGGCCGCGGTGCTGGGCGTCCTGGTCGCTGCTCGGGCGGGGCCCTCTACCTGCTTCGTCGTGCGCCCCTGCTCCGGCCTGATCGAGCTGACCGCGGCCGCCGAGACGCGCTCGCCACGGAGGACCTGCTCCTGCTCGGCGGCATCAACGTCGTAAGCAGGCGGTGTTCCTGGAGCGCTGGTTCCTCGGGGCTCCCGCGCGTCTCGACGGGTACCGGCGGCGACGCCCGCCGTGGCGGACCGAGCGCTTCCTCGATCACCTGCGCGCGGCGGGCGGTGGATCCACGACACGATGCGGACCAGGCGCTCTACGCGGTCTACCCGCCGCCGGAGTCACGAGGCACGCGGTCGTCCTGATCGCCGCCGGTTCAACCCCGCCGCCATCAACGCCCACCTGAGGCGCGGAGCTGCAGGCGGCGCCAGCGCTCCGCGACCGGCCCGCATCCTACGGAAGTCGTCTCGCACGGATCCGACCACCTGCCAGCCGGCCGCGACCTGGATCGTGACCGCCACGCCCGAGTGGATCTTCCTGGCCGATCCCGGCGTCGCACTTCCCGCTGCTGCTGTCGCGTCTCGCGAGCCCGCCGGCGGAGAGCGGGGGCGCTCGACTGGTGGCGGTTCTCGGCCGCGCCGCCGACGTGGCCAGCGTGGGATCACGAGCCTGGACCGGCTCGAGACCGGCGCCCTCCACCCGTTCGTGAAGAGCTCGGCGAAGGCCCTGGCCGCCGAGGCGCGGCGCCTGGGCGCCGTGTACCGCCTAGGCTCGGGGTGAAGCCGGTGCCGCCGCAGGGCGTGCTCCGCATCGTGATCGACGCCGAAGGACGCCGCCCGGGGCGCGGCGCAGCTCAAGGCGCCTGGGAGCAGGCGGTCAACGCCTCCCGGGCGCGCTGGCAAGGACAGCATGCCCAGCGTGGCCGCGCTCTTCGAGCAGCCTGAAGATTCACGCCGACGGGCCCCGGAGCACGCATCGAGGTCGCCGTCGACCGCACCCTGCGCCGCCAACTCCCAGCGCGTGATCAACGAGCGCTCCTGGCCGCCGCGCTGGGCGGGCTCGGGGTGCGCGCCGGCGAACCCGCCGCGGCGCCGCCGGCCGAGGCGGATCGACACCGAGCTCCTGCCGTTCGGTGCCCTCGCTCGCGCCGCGATCGCCGCCCGCCTCGATCCGCAGGCGCCGTTCGCCGAGGACGTGACCAGATCCAGGGGCCCTTCGGACTGCGGCTCGGCGAGGTGCGCCTGAGCGCCGATCCCGCGGCCGGTCTCGAGGCTGCTTCGTCGAGGGATCTCGCGAAGGAGATCCTGAATCTCGGCGGCAACGACGAGCAGCGCGCGCCTCGTCATCGACAGCGTCAAGTCCACCGGCGGGCAGGAGCTGCTGCGACCGGATAGCGGCGGGAGCGCAATCCCCAGCCGGCGCCGTTCCGGACCGTCGGGTCGCATCAGCTCAAGGCGGCGAAGACGGTGCGACTGATCGCCGGCGCCGATCCGCGCGCTGCCAGAGCGTGTCGGGCCGGGTCCAGCTCCGCCTGCCGACGCGGACGGAGTGTCGTCGGTCTGGACCACCCGGAAGCCAGGCGCCTCCGTCGAGAGGTTCGGCGCGGTCTTCACCGTCACCCGGGTGGACGGGGGCACCGTGTCCTACCAGATCGCGGGCGCCCGCGATCGCGTGCTCCACTTCCGGGCGCTGAACTGGCAAGGGACTACGCCGCTCGCCTCTCCGAGCAGCTTCTCGTCCGACTTCCTGTTCGGAGACGGCGTCTCCGGGCAGAAGAGCTACTCGGGGGCGGTCGATCGTCTCGAGGTCGTCTTCGCCGCCGACGAGCAGGCGCGTGGAGCCGCCGTTCGCGCTGACCGACTTCGCCCCGGCGGGAAAGCCGGGAGAACGTCCTCGACCGGACGCCGCCGTTTCGCCCGTACCACTCACAGCCCCGCAGCGGACTACCTGCGCCCGGGCCGCGGCGGCGCGGACCGCCCGAGAGCTGTCCTCGACAAGGTCCAAACCTTCTTCGCGGCTCGGGCTCGACCTCACTCTCCGGAGTCCGGAGGTCCCGAGTTTCGAGAAGGCCTTCGGGGTCGGCGGCTCCGGCTCACCCGGTGCAGCTCCAGGACGGCAGCGCGATCGATGCCGCCCCCGCGATAGTGACGCCGCCGGTCGCGGCGATGCGGTCCCGGTGGGACAGCGCTATTCGCTTCGGCGGCTCGCCCCCGGACGGACGTCTCTCGACCGCGCTGACCTTCTGCATGGACTCGAAGGCCAGGCCCGAGGACCGAAGGCGGCAGGGTGTCCCAGGACGCTCCGGTTCCCAGGGCGCTCGACACGGTGCGCCTCGACGATCGACCGTGGCCGACAGGCGGCGCCCGCGATCTGACTGTCACCGTCGTGGCCCGGGGCCGCAAGAGCGTGACGCTCCAGACCAATCGCACGGCGATCGCGTCTACTACGTCCGGCTGATCGGCGCCGACGGCCGGGCGCTGGCGTTCTCTGGACCGAACATCACCGAGGCGCTCGGACGGGGCGTGGCGCTTCGGAGAGCTGCTCGCTGCCGCTCAATCCGCCGGCGGTCAGAGCGGAGGTCATCGGTGGTCGCGAGGCGGACCAGAAGAGCTACCCGGTGACCCTGCGGCCAAGTAATGAGGCAAAGTCTACTGGGCGGGCGGAATCATCGTCGCTGAACTGAAGCGGTGGAAGAGTCAGAAGACCTGAGACAGGCCACAGGCTCTGGCGGGCGGCCTACCGCTACCAGATGGAGGCTCGACCGGGCCATCGAGCACTACCAGCGCTCCGTCGCGGTTCACCCCACGGCGGAGGCCCACACCTTCCTGGGCTGGTCCCTGAGCTTCCAGGGCCGATTGGAGGAGGCCACGGCCGAGAGTGCCTCCGGGCGATCGAGATCGACCCCGCATTTCGGCAACCCCTACAACGACATCGGGGTCTACCTGATGCAGCAGGGAAGCTCGACGAGGCCATCCCCTGGCTGGGGAAGGCCAAGCAGGCGAACGCTACGAGCCGCGCCAGTTCCCGTTCATGAACCTTGGGCGCGTCTACCTCAAGCAGGGGCGCTGGTGGGAGGCGCTTCGGGAGTTCGAGGGGCCGTGCAGGCGGCTCCGGGCGACGTGCATGCCGCGAAGACGCTTCATCAGCTGCGCGGTCAGCTGAACTGACGTAGCCCGGCCTCGCTCTTGGAACCCGCGTCAGGCCTACACGGGATTGACCCGTCCTACCTGGGAGACTAAGCTCGCGCCACCTGTCCGACCGTTCCGGCGACCCGCTGGGAGGCTTCTGGCATGCAGGGTCCCCGGTGCCGCGGAGAACCGCAAGGGCGTCGGTTCTGCGCCAAGTGCGCGGCGCGCTTGGCCACTGCCCATCCTGTGGGTTCTCAGTGAGCCGGGCGAGGACTTCTGCGGCGGGGTGCTGCACCTCGCCACCGGCCGTCCAGTCCAACACGGTTCGAATCCCTTCCTCCCTACACCCCGAGCACCTCGCCGAGACGATCCTGACCTCAAAGGCGGCCCTCGAGGACCGCGAAGGCGCTCGGCCTCACGATCCCCCGCCGTCACTCTGGCAGCGGGCGGATCAGGTGATCGGTGATGGACCAGCGAGCTTTATCTCCAGTGTGACCCTAGGTCTCCTCGCCGCGCCGCTCGCTGCCGAGGGCAGCAGGCGGAGACGCCATGTTCTTAGTGGCGGATGGCCTCCCTGCACCGGGAACCACCGCTTCGTCGAGTTTGCGGCGACGCACCACATTCCGCCATGTATGAGTGGGACTTTACCGTCCGAGAGGGGCGGGCTGATGTCGTACGGGGTCAGCATGGAGGACACCCCCTTCAGCGTGAGCGCGCTACATTGATCGAATCCTCAAGTGCAAAGCCCATCTGGGTTGCCCGCAGGAACAACCGACAATTACCTCACCGTCAATCGCAAGACGGCGGAACGTTGGGACTGACGATTCCGCAATTGCTACTCTTGCGGGCGGATCAGGTGATCGAGTAGCTCCCGGCCGTTTTGTGCCCAAACTGTGCTTAACTCGGGCGCCGTCGCTCCTCAACGAGCGGACGAGGTAATTGGTGATGGGGGAACTTTGCCGAGGTGTGTTAGGTTATGCGGCCGGAAGTCAGTAATACGTAGCT
>ERZ1370068.4265-contig-3348_pt1 | contig 28183 bp, 41 predicted proteins | sample MGYA00561227_ERZ1370068 | MGnify/ENA primary metagenome ERZ1370068 (study PRJEB38410, sample SAMEA6850437) | metagenome | study: Metagenomic assessment of the ecological functions of the soil: analysis of the soil microbiota associated with the...
GTTGTACTTCGTTCAGTTACGTACTGCAGCGCAAGGCACCGTATCGGCAAGTCGCCGACTCGCTGGACTTTCACTGGTGCGCGCGCTGCTGCGAAGCTACGAGGGCGAGGCGAAGGACGCCGTCAATGGTTCGATACCGCGATCGCCGAGCGCAAGTACAGCAACGAGATCGCCGCGCACTATGGCCTCGTGGCGGCGCTGCTTCGCGCCAAGAACCTCGCGCGCGCAAAGACCGAGCTCGCGACGCTCGAGAAAATCGCGCCGCCGCATCCGATGGTGGACGCGATCGCCGGGCACGTCTATCTCGACGGCGGCGACACGAATGCCGCGATCAGGCGATTCGAGACCGCGCTCGCGAAATATCGAACAAATGCAACTCGTCTACGATTATCCCGAGGCGTTGCTGATGGCAGGACGCAACGTCGAGGCGGCGGCCTTTGCCGAGCGCCAGCTCGCGCGATTCACCGACGACGGCCCGCTCCATCTCATCGCCGCGCGCGTACGCGGCACAGGACAAAAGCTGATGCAGCACAAGCATCAGGGCGAATATTACGCATGGCAGGGCAACCTCCGCGGCGCGATCGACCAATTGGAAATCGCCACCAAGTCCGGCGACGGCGATTTCTACCAGGCGTCGGTGGTCGACATGCGTCTTCGCACGCTGCGCCGCGAAAATGGCCGAGGAAAAGAGGCGGGATTCCGGACGGTCCGGATAAGCCGGCACGGGCGCGTCGCGTCGGTCAGCGGCCCCCAAGTCTGACAATTCGCTGACAGCAGTATCAGGTGCGCATCCAGCGACATGTCCCGACACTGGCATCGTGACGCCATCGCGTCCGCGCCCAAGTGCGCATGGCTGTGGCAACGTCCGGGGGGACCGCCATGAAAATCCTGGTTGTCGACGACCACCCACTGATCGTCGATGCGCTCGAGCAATCGTTGCCGCAGGTCGATCCACGGCTTGCGGTTCTTACGGCGCGGCCAATCGCGAGCAGACGCTGACCGCTTTGGCGCGTCATCCCGACACGGCGCTCGTGCTGCTCGATCTCGCGCTGCCCGGCGCGCGCGGTCTCGATCTCCTGGCGGAATTGCGTCTCGACTATCCGTTGTTGCCGATTGTCGTGCTGTCGGCGACCATGATCCGCGCGACGGTCGGCGCGGCGCTCGCCGCCGGTGCGCGCGGTTACGTTTCCAAGACGGCGAGCTCCGAGGCGCTGATCGACGCCGTGCGCACCGTGCTCGGCGGCGGACGCGGCATCACCGCCGACATCGCGCCCGGCGCAGCACGCGCACCGGGGACTCGCCCCGGACGGACTCGGTCTCACGCAGCGGCAATCGGAAGTGCTCCAGCTTCTCGTGCAGAGGCAAGCCCAACAAGCTGATCTGCCGCGATCTCAAGCTCTCCGAGGGCACGGTCAAGGTGCACGTCAGCGCCATTCTCAAGGCGCTTAACGTGCATTCGCGATCGCAGGCGATCGTAGAGCTCGCGCGACGCGGCGTAACGGTCGATCCGCTGGCCGAACGCCGATAGCGATCTTCGCCCTCGCCACCGACCACGCATCGGCCCCGCCCGGTCGTGTCGCCGCTGTCTTCCGTGGCTCCGCAACTCGTCGCGCGCGCCCGCGCCGACCAGGTGGCGACACTCTACGCGCGCTGGCACTGACGCCGCTGTCGATGGGACTCGGCGCGCTGCTGCTGTGCGCGGTGCATGTGGGACCACGTCGCTGTGGCCGCGATGGCGGTGTGGCTCGCGTTGATCGCGGTCAACCAGACGTGGCGCGCCGCGCTGGCGCGCGCGTGGCGGCAAATGCGTCCCGGCGCCGCCGCCGCGCTGCGCTGGGGGCGCTACTGGGTCGTCGGTTCGGTGCTGGCGGGCGCGCTGTGGGGGCGCCGCCGGATGGGTCGCGTTTCCCGCGCTCGCCGCAAACCGAGGCGCTGCTGATCGTCTGCCTGTTCGGCGTCGTGCTGGGCGGCCTCAACCTCACCGCCGTCTATCGCCCGTCGTTCTACGGCTTCGTCCTGCCCGCGCTCGTGCCGCTGATCGTTCGCGTCGCATGGGTCGGCGACACACGTTCATACGTATACCGCAGTGCGTGATGTCGGTCGTGCTGGCATTCGTCCTCGGCTTCGGGCACCGGCTGAACGACGTGCTGACGCAATCGCTCGCGATGCGGTACGAAAACGTCGACCTGATCGGCGAACTTCGCGAGCGCACGCGCGCGGCGCAGGAGGCGCACGGTCGCGGCGGAAGCTGGCCAATCGCGCCAAGAGCCAGTTGCTCGCAGCGGCGAGCCACGATTTGCGCCAACCGCTTCACGCACTCGGACTGTACGTCGCGGCGCTTGCGGCACGGGCGCGCGACTACCGATTGGCGCGCGCTCGTCGGCAGCGTGCAGACAGCGGCGGAAACGCTCGATCTGCAGTTCGCGCAGCTTCTCGATCTGTCGCGGCTCGAGGCCGGCGCGCTCACGCCGGAACGCGCGCCCGTCCCGCTCGCGCCGTTGCTCGCCAGTCTCGCGACGGAATTTGCGCCGCAGGCGGCAGCGCATGGTCTGTCGTTCAGCGGTGGTGCGCACGCGCTTGGCCGTCGACAGCGACCCGGCGCTGCTTCACGCGCATCGCGCGCAATCTGGTGGCGAACGCCGTGCGCTACACGCGCGAAGGCGGCATCGTGATCGGTGCACGGCGACGAGGGCAACACGTCGCGCTCGAAGTGGTCGACACCGGTATCGGCATCGCCGCCGGAGCATCGGGCACGGATCTTCGAGGAGTTCTACCAGGTGCGCGGCAACCGCGCGATCCGGGGCGCAGTCGGCGGGATGGGATTGGGCCTCGCGATCGTCCGCCGACTGGCCGACTTGCTCCGTCACGACATCGAGCTGTCGTCGCGCGTCGGCCGCGGCTCGCGCGTTGCCGTGGTGGCACTCCGCGCCGAAGCGCCGCCGCCGCGCCCACAGCGACGCGCGCAAAACCTCGGTGTCCGCGACGCGCATGGCTGACGCTGCGTTCGCGGGACGCGTCGTTGCCGTGATCGACGACGATCCCGCTTCCGTCGACGCAATGCGCCTTTTGTTCCGAGACCTGGGGCGCCGTCGTCGCCGGCGGCGTCGATGTCGGTGCGCTCCTGGCGGCCTGCGGCGAGCTTGGCCGGTATCCTGATCTGATCGTCGCCGATTTGCGGCTCACCGATGGCGCAAGCGGCGTCGACGTCGTTGCACACTTGCGCGACGAATTCGGCGCACCGATTCCCAGCGCTCGTGATCTCAGGCGACACCGGAAGCGCCGCGTCGCGGCGCGTGCGCGACGCAGGCCTTGCGCTGTTGCCAAAGCCGGTCGTCGCACCAGCGCTCAAGGCCGCTGCGCTCGCGCTTCTATCGCCAATCGACGCGCTCGCCTAGTCGCGACCCGGGAGGAAAAGCCCGCCGCGACGGTCCTCTTCCCATAGCATCGAAAGAGCCGTGCGCGGCGGGGAGGAGAAAAGGGTGGTCCCGCGCCGTGGCCGCGGGGGTTGCGGCGCCGGAAAATCCAGCCGCGGGACCATTGAGCTCAATACGCTGTCGCGCCTACTCCACCAACGATGATTATTCCGCCGAGAAGTGGATTTTACAACTCCATCCGTCTGTCTGGCGATGAACGGTTCTTTTAAAACGCTTTAATGCACATGACATTCAGTGATTGTATTCCTTAGCGTATTGATCGGAATGCTCTTTTTATGACTTGTCCTTGCATATTTAGGAAGAACCGGACGAGCGGCTTGATGACGGATGATTGGGCGACTGCGCTGAATGAACACCGGCCGCAACGACCACCGGCCAGCCGCCGCCGTCGCCGCCAAGCCAAAAAAACGGGAAGCGGCGAAGTGCCGCTTCCCGCTTCAGCTGCGATGGCCGTCGATACGGGGAGAAGATAGACCGCGCGTCGCGGTCCGCGTACGGCGAATCAGCCGCCGCGGCGTTCCAGCATCTTCTGCCGGAAACTTTCCATCCTGGTGACGCGGTTCTGCAGACTGGCCTTGACGACGGCCTTCTGATCCGGCGTGAACGTTGCGTAAAGCGCGAGCCATGTGCCGCGCACCTGCTTGCGCAGTGCACCGTTCGACGCCTGCACGTCGTCGGAGACCGCGGCGACCGCCGCAAGATCGGGCTCCGCCTTCGCAAGCTCGGTCGTCATCGGCGGTTTTGACCTTGCCCATGTTGGCCCGCGCCGTGTCATGTGCCGCTTTCGATTGCGCAACGGCGCTATCCCACATCGTTTGTTGCGACGTGTTGAGATTGAGCTGGCCCTTGAGCGCCGCAATCGCCTCGGTGAAATCGCCGCCGTGATGCGGCCGCGGCTGCGCCAGCGCCGCGGCGCCGGTCAACGACAAGAATGCGGTCGCGTAGCGATCGCCGCGAGCCGCGAGTTCAAACGAGTGGTTCATGGTGCGAGGCCTTTCCTCAATGGATGTTCGGTCGTTCGCCGGCCATGGCCTTGGTGTCGATGCGAATACGGCTGGCTCATGCCGTTAGGGCGCCATTGTCGAACGCCGTTCGCCGCGCGCATCCACCGCTATTGCAACCGGACGTTGCGCGCGTGCCTGAGGGTTACAATCGGTTACAAGCGGCGTGCGCTGGAACGTGAGCGTACTGCCCCAAGCTCGTGTCCAATTGCCGAAGCCGCCGTCCGTCGCGGCCCTTGACTCTTCGAACATGGTCGCGAAATCCGTAGCCCCCAAAATCCTTGTCGTCGACGACGACGTTCGCTTGCGCGACCTGCTGACGCGCTACCTGGCCGAGCAGGGCTTCCAGGTGTCCGCGCTCGCCGATTCGCAGCCAGCTCGACAAGAAGCTGCAGCGCGATCCGCCGCATCTGATCGTGCTCGGACCTGATGCTGCCCGGCGAAGACGGCCTGTCGGTTTGCCGCCGCGCTGCGCGGCGCCGGCGAGACGGTGCCGATCATCATGCTGACGGCCAAGGGCGAAGACGTCGACCGCATCGTCGGTCTCGAGATGGGCGCCGACGACTACCTCGGCCAAGCCGTTCAATCCGCGCGGAGCTCGTCGCGCGCATCCACGCGGTGCTGCGCCGCCATGGCGAGCGCGCGGCGCCCGGCGCGCCGACCGCCGACGGTGCGCATTCCGTTCGGCCGCGCACGTGCTCGACCTCGCCGCGCGCACGCTCGAGCGCGACGGCGAGACGCACGTCGCTGACCACCGGCGAGTTCTCGCTGATCAAGGTGTTCGTCCAGCATCCGCGCCAGCCGCTCGCGCGCGAAAAGCTGATGCTGCTCGCGCGCGGGCGCGACCACGAAGTGTTCGATCGCGCGATCGACGTGCAGGTGTCGCGGCTGCGCAAGCTGGTCGAGCCCGATCCGGCGAATCCGCGCTACATCCAGACGGTGTGGGGATTCGGCTACGTCTACGTGCCCGGATGACGCGGCGACCGAAGGCGAGGCACCGCGACGCCCGCCGGCGACAGCGGAGCCCGCGCCGTGACGCTGCTGGCCGCGCTCGTTGTTCGGGCGCCTCACGCTGCTGTTGATCGTCGTCGTCGCGCTCGCCGCGCTGACCACCGCCGTGCTGTTCAACCGCGATCGCGCAGCACTGCTCGGCGCGGCAGTTCGGCGAAACCAAGATCGTGCAGTTGAAGGCGCTGCGCGCCGCGCTCGAAGGCGCCGAAGGACCGGAGCGCCGCGAGACGCTCGCGCGGCTCGGCCGCGAATACGGCGTGCGGATCGTTCCGGAAGCCGAGCGTCCGATGATCGGCGCGCCGCGCCGATGGGCGCCGGCGATGCAGCAGTCGAGCAGCATCTGCAGCGAAGCTGGGTCCCGGGACGTCGAGTCCGCATTCGCGCCGCGACGCAGCAACTTTTCGTCCACGTCGACGCCGGCGACGCCGGCTACTGGATCGGCTTTCCGCTGCCGCCGCGTCCGCCGGACGATGACATTCCGTGCGCGCGCAGTCGCCTGGGCGCTGATCGTGATCGCGCTGCTGCTGGTCGCCGCCTTCGCGTTCGCGCGCTACCTCGCGCGGCCGCTGCGCGAGCTCGACTACGCGGTCGATCGCGTCGGTCGCGGCGAGACGCCGCCGCCGCTGCCCGAATCCGGTCCGTCCGAGATCGCGTCCGTCAATCGCGGGCTTCAACGCGATGATCGGCAACCTGCGCCAGATCGAGCGCGACCGCGCGGTGCTGCTTGGCCGGCGTCTCGCACGACCTGCGCACGCCGCTGGCGCGACTGCGTCTCGGCATCGAGATGAGCGCGCGCGACGAGGCGACGCGCGCCGGCATGGTCGCCGACATCGAGGAGATGGACCGGATCATCGGCCAGTTCCTCGACTTCGCGCGCGACGATGGCGTCACGCGCGCTGGAGACGAAGCGACCTCAACCAGATCGTCGCCGCATCGCGTCGACCGCTACGCGCGCGCCGGCCGCGACGTCGAGTTCCCGCGCGGCGAGCTGCCGTCGCTGGCTCTGCGCGCCACGGCGATGCTCGCGGCTCACGGCGAACCTGATCGACAACGCGCTCGCCTATGGCGCGCCGCCGGTCGAGGTGTCGACGTCGTCCTCCGGCGATCGCGTCGTGCTCGACATCGCCGATCGCGGCGACGGTATTCCGACGTCCGAAGTGGAGCGGCTGAAGCAGCCGTTCACGCGTGCAACCGCGCGCGCGCGGCACGGGGCGACGGCGCCGCCGGCGCGGGCCTCGGTCTCGCGATCGTCGACCGGATCGCGCGCATGCACGGCGGCCGCTTCGATCTCGCTGCCGCGCGACGGCGGCGGCACCGTCGCGCGCGTGACGCTGCCGCTGCCGGCGTAGCTCAGGAACGCGCAATCAGCAGAACCGGTGGCCAACGCGGCGATGCCCTCGCCGCGCCCCGTGAACCCCAGTCGCCCGTGTCGTCGTCGCCTTGACCGAGACGCGCGCAACGTCGCACGCAAGGTCGGCCGCGATGTTGGCGCGCATCGCAGCGATGTGCGGTGCGAGCTTCGGCGCCTCGGCGATGACCGTGCGCGTCGGCATTGGCGATCGCATAGCCCTGCGCGCGGACGCTTGCGACATCACCTGCGCAACAACTGGCGGCTGTCGGCGTCCTTCCACCGCGGGTCGGTCGTCGGGGAAATGCGTGGCCGAGGTCGCCCAGCGCGAGCGCGCCCAAAACCGCGTCGGCGAGCGCGTGCAGCAACACGTCCGCGTCGGAATGACCCTGCAAGCCGCGCCCGTAGCGGAATCGTGACGCCGCCGATGACGAGCGCGCGCCCCTCGACCAGTGCATGGACGTCGAAGCCGTTGCCACACACGAACATCCATCTAGCGTCCTTCGTCTTCGTCCTGGAGAGCGATGATCGCGGCGGCGAGCGCGAGATCGGCAGGAATACGTGATCTTGATATTCGTCGCGCTGCCGCGGACGAGGCGCGGGCGCCGCCAGCGCTCGACCGCCTGCGCCTCGTCGGTGCACCGATCCGCCCCGTCATTCGCGAGCGCCGCGCGGAGCACGCCAAAACGAAACATCTGCGGCGTCTGCGTGCCTGCCAGAGGCCCGCGCGGTCCTCGGTTCGCAGCACGCGCGGTGCATCGTTCGCGTCCGTCCGAGCGCTTCAATGTGTCGGCGACCTGAATCGCGAGCAATCCGCCAACGGCATCGTCTTGGAGCTCGCGCACCAACCGCGTCAGCGTCGCGCGGCACGCAGGGGCGAGCGGCATCGTGGACGAGAATCCAGTCGTCGGCGGCGCAACGCTGTTGCGATCGCCGCGAGCGCGTTGCGCACGGTCGTCGCCCGCGTCGTGCCGCCGCAGCGAAGCACGTCGACATCGAGCCGCGCCGGCATACGCCGCTCGTATTCGGCGTCGTCCGCGCAGCCACCGCGACGAACGTGCGCTCCGCACGCGACGCTCGCTAAGCGGTCGAGCGTGCGCGCAAGAAGTGGCTTCCCGGCCAGATCCGCGCGTACTGTTTCGGAATGCCGTTGCCGAAGCGCACGCCGGCACCGGCCGCGGGAACGACGACGAATATCCGCGCCCTTCGGTCGTCGCTCGAGCCGATTGACGGCGCGCCGGATGCGGCGTTTACAGTCACAACAGGAGCGCGATCTGCTCCTCGTCGAGCGGCCGGTATCCCAGTCGCTCGTAGAAGCGCCACGCGCCGGTGTTTTCGCGATGGCAGGCCGTGTCGATGTCGGCCAACGCCGTCGGCGCGCAAATGCGCTGCCAGCGCATCGAGCATCGCGCCGCCGACGCCGCGACCGCGCCAGCCGTCGCGAATCGTGACGTCATCGAGCTTGACGACAATCGCGCCGCGAGACGTGGAAATGGCGTAACACGCGACGCAACAACCGACGCCGCGTCGTCCGCGGTGGCATGCGCGATCCAGACAAAGCCGATTTCCGGGTGCGCGAGAAAGAGGTCGAGCGCACGTTCGAGTGCCGGCAATCCGCCGTCGCCGTAGCCGGGCGCCGACGCGCGATAGTGCGCGTCGTCCTCAAGAAGGCGGCGAGCAACGCGTGCGCCGGCCCGCGCGTCGCCGCCGTCATGCGCGCGCATCGCAGGAAATTGGCGACCGGGACGCGCGGGCGCTCATCGTGGCTGACCGCCGTCGAGCAACGGCTCGAGCGCGGCGCGGATGACCGGCGGTACGGGACCGGCCGCTGCGTGACGCGATCGACCCAGACGTGGACGAAGCGGCCGAGTGCCGCCGGCTCGTCGTCGCCGGCGCGAAACAATCCGATCTCGTAGATGACCGACGACGTGCCGATCCGCGTGACGCGACAGCCCGGCGTCGACCGCTTCCGGAAACGACAGCGGCTTTCGAAATGTGCAGCTCGGTCTCGACGACGAGCCCGATCGCGGCGCCGTTGACGATGTCGAGACCGCCGGCGCGGATCAGGTGCTCGTTCACCGCCGTGTCGAAGTACGAGTAGTACGTCACGTTGTTGACGTGGCCGTACGCGTCGTTGTCCATCCAGCGCGTGGGAATCGCGATGAAGTGGCGATAGGCGGCGCGCGAACGCGGCGGCGCCGTCGACGCCGCGGTCTCAGCCACCTCGCGCGTCTCCGCGTCATCCGCGTCGTCCAGGAGCTCGATCCAGTGACGAACCGGCGTGCGCGTTCCCGACGCGAGGTGCGTCATGCAGCCGATGTTCGCGGTCGCGATCTCGGCGCGGATGTCCGGCTTCGAGCGCCTTGAGCTTGTTGGCCTTGCAGTGCGCCCGCGAGCTCAGGCTGCAGCATCGACGTAGGTGCCCGCCGAGCCGCAGCACAGGTGCGCGTCGGCCACCGGTGTCAAATCGAATCCGAGCGCACGCAGCACGGACCTCGACCTGGCCGCGGATCTGCATGCCGTGCTGCAGCGTGCACGGCGAATGGAACGCGATCCTGGCGGCCCGGTCGTCGCAGTCATCGACCTGCGGCGAGCTTCGCGCCACTCCGCGCCGACGATCTCGATCGGATCGCGCGCGAGCTCGGCGATCGTCCGCGCCTTGTCCGCGTACGCGTGGATCGTGCGCGCATCACGTGCCCGTAGTCCTTCACCATCACGCCGCAACCGCTCGCCGTGACGACGATCGCTTCGGCACCGCGGCCGAGCATGCGGCCACCAGGCGTCGATGTTGCGGCGAATGACATCGCGTGCGCTCGTCGTGCTCGCTCAGATGGTACGACAGCGCGCCGCAGCAGCCGCCGCGCGTGGCTTTGATCGCGGAAATGCCGATGCGGTCCGAGCACGCGCGCCGTCGCGGCGTCGATGTTCGGCGCGAGCGCCGGCTGCACGCAGCCTTCGCGCAATCAATACGGTCCGCGCGTGGCGCGGCGATGGCCACGCGCCGGCATGCGCGGCAGTGTCGGAATCCGGTCGCCGATCTCGCGCGGCAGAAAGCGACTTCGCCAGCCGCCCCGCCGACAGCGCGGCGCCGAACAGCGGTTTGGACAGCAGGCTCTTGCGCAACGCGTATCGTCGCGCGGCGTCGCCGGGCGTGCGGCCGACGCGCTCGTCGACGATCTTGCGACCGATATCGACCAGGCGCGCCGTACTGAACGCCCGATGGGCACGTCGTCTCGCAGCTGCGGCAGGTGAGGCAGCGGTCGAGATGAAGCTGCGTCTTCGCGGTGACCGCGCCGCCTTCGAGCACCTGCTTGATCAGATAGATGCGTCCGCGCGGACCGTCGAGCTCGTCGCCGAGCAGCTGATACGTCGGACACGTCGCCGTTGCAGAAGCCGCAATGCACGCAGGCGCGCAGGATCGCGTCGGCCTCGCGGCCCTCGGGCGGTGTCGCGGATGGAAGGCGCCAGGCGCGGTTTCCATCAGCAGTTCGGCGAACAGGCGGCCGCGATTGAAGATCCGATGCGGATCGAACTGCGCCTTCAGTCGCTGGTGCAATTGCAAGCGTCGTCGCGTCGAGCGGCGTGAAGACGCCGGCGTGCTTGCTCGACGCGCGAAACTGCGTCGCATGGCCGCCTTGCGCCGCGGCCCACGCGCGGATCGGCGCCGCGATCGGTGCGTTGGCGCCGGCGGCGAGCCAGCGCAGCGCCCCGCCCCACTCGATCAGTTGCGTCAAGCCGCCCGGTCGCATGTCGCCGCCGCCGATGCCTTGACCGACAAGCGCCAGAGCGCAACATCGCCGCTCCCGCGCCGCGACGAAGAACGAATGCGGTGTGATCGCGGACGCTGCGCCAGAACGCCGCGCCGTCGCGATCGTCGTCGCCCCCAATCGACGGCGTCGCCGCGGCGACCGCGGGCTCGGCGCCGGAGAGCCGCACCCACAGTCGCCCGTCGTGCCAACACGTTGCGGAGAGCGGCAGCGGACGCCCGCCCCAGCGATTCGCGAGGCGGATCGATTCGTCGGCCGAGCATTCGACCACCCGACGTCGCTTCCGCCTTCGGCAGCGGCAGGCATTTGAGCGACACTTCGGTGATGACGCCGCAGCGTGCCCAACGCACCGCGTCATCAGCCGCGACGACGTCGAATCCGGCGACGTTTTTCATGACGCGGCCGCCGAAGCGAGCGTCTTCGCCGGTCGCCGTCGACGACGCGAACGCCCAGCACAAAATCGCGCGCCGCGCCCGCGTACGGCCGTCGCGGCCCGGAGAGGCCCGTCGCGATCGCACCGCCCAACGTCGCCGCCGGACGCGAAATGCGGCGGCTCGAAGCCGAGCATCTGTCCGCTGCGCCGCGCATCGCCGCTCTCGACATCGACGAGCGGCGTTCCACGCGCGCCGTGACGACGAGCTCCGGTGGGCTCGTAGGCGACGATGCCGGCAAGCGCAGTCGTGTCGACAATGTCGCCCTGCTACCGCTTCGCCGTAGAACGCCTTCGTTCCGCCGCCGCGGATCGTCAGTGGCCGGCGCGCGTCGGCCGCGGCCCGCACGGTGTCCTGCAACGCGGCGAGCGCCGGGTCCGCCATCGGGCCTACAAGCGGCCGGCGGCGCGGAGCTTGTCGCGATAGACGACGCGCGGCTCGTCGGCCTCGATGACCGTCGTCTCCGCCAGCGCCGCCGCTTCCCATTCGCGCACGAACGGATGCGCGCAGCAACGCGGACAGGTACGGCTTGGCGTCGCCCTGCGGCGTCACGCCGTAGGTTTGGAAGCGGAAAGCGACCGGCGCGTAAAAACAATCGGCAATCGAGAATCGCGCCGCACAGGTACGCGACCGCTCGATCCGAATCGCCGCGCGCGATTCGTTCCACAGCTCCTCGACGCGCGCGATGTTCTGCTTTGACCGCCTCCGACCACGGACGCACGTCGACACGCTCACGAATGCACATCGTCATGTCGTTGCGCAACGCGCCGAAGCCGGAATGCATTTCGGCGGTCATCGATCGGGCGAACGCACGCGCGCACGGGATCATCCGGCCACATGCCCGGATGCCGCTCGGCCAGATACTCGGCAATGGAGAGCGTATCCCAAACGACGGCGCCGCCGTCGTGCAGGCACGGCACCATGCCGGACGGCGAGAACGTTCGATGCGCGGGGCTCGGCGCGGTTCCAGTGAGCTGCACGACCACGTCGCGAAATGGCGCGCCCGACAATTTGGCGACGAGCCAACCTCGGAGCGACCACGACGAATAATTCTTGTTGCCGATGTAGAGCGTGTACATGTCAGAGGGGAACGGTCTTGCCAGGGTTGAGGATGTTGCGCGGGTCGAGCGCACGCTTGATGGTCTTCATCAGCTCGACGGCGTCGCCGTGCTCGGCCACCAGCGCGTCGAGCTTGTGCACGCCGATGCCGTGCTCGCCGGTGCAGGTGCCGCCCATCGCGATCGCGCGCAGGCTGACCTGCTTCGCCAGTGCCTCCGCCTTCTCGCGCTCGGCCGGCCAGGTACGAACAGCACGTCAAATGGAAGTTGCCGTCGCCGACGTGACCGACGATCGGCGCCGATCAACCCCGACGCCTCGACGTCGGCGCGCGTTTCCAGCACGCATTCGGTCAGCCGCGAAATCGGCACGCAGGCATCCGTCGCGAACGCCTGCTTGCCGGGCGTCAGCGCCAATGCGGCGTAATAGGCGTTGTGCCGCGCTTTCCACAACCGCGAGCGGTCTTCGGGCCGAGTCGCCCACTCGAACGCGCTGCCGCCATGATCGGACGGCGATCGATTGCATCATCTCCGCCTGCTCGCGCACGCTCGCATCGGTACCGTGGAACTCGAAGAACAGCGTCGGCTTTACCTCGAAGCCGTCGAGCTTGGAATAACGGATGCAGGCGTCCATCTGCACGTCGTCCAGAAGCTCGATCCGCGCGACCGGTATGCCCAGCTTGCATCGCCGACGATGACCGTGTCGACGGCGTCCTTGAGATCCGGAAACTGGCAGACGGCGGCGGAAATCGCCTCGGGATGCCGTACAGCCGCAGCTGCACTTCGGTGATGATGCCGAGCGTGCCCTCGGAGCCGATGTAGAGCCGCGTGAGATCGTAGCCGGCGCTCGATTTGCGCGCGCGGCCGCCGGTGCGCACGATGTTGCCCGTCGGCGGTGACGACGGTGAGGCCCAGCACGTTCTCGCGCATCGTGCCGTAGCGGACGGCGTTCGTCCCCGAAGCGCGCGTCGACGTCATGCCGCCGATCGTCGCGTTCGCGCCGGGATCGATCGGGAAGAAGAGGCCCGTGCCCTTGCAGCTCGGCGTTCAACTGCTCGCGCGTCACGCCCGCCTGCACGCGGCAATCGAGGTCCTCGCCATTGACTTCGAGCACCCGGTTCATCTGCGAGAGGTCGATGCACACGCCGCCGTAGAGCGCGGCCACGTGACCCTCGAGCGACGTGCCGACGCCGAACGCGATGACCGGGATTCGCGCCGCATGGCATCAGGCGGACGATCGCGCGCCACCTCCTCGTTCGATGTGCGGAAACACGACGACGTCCGGAAGCGCGCGGATCCGCGAGACCTTCGCCGTGGCCATGCTGCTCGCGGATCGCTCGACGTCACGATCGCGCGCGCTCGCCGTAGTCGCGCGCAAGCGCGTCGCACGACGGCCGCGACGGCCTCGGGCGCGGGTCGCAGCGCGAGAGCTCGGCGATGCGTTCATGGCTCGATGGTCCTTCAGAAGCGCGGCAAGTCCGGATGCCGCAATTGGCCGTCGTGCACGTGCATGCGGCCGAATTCCGCGCAGCGCGCGAGCGTCGGCACGCCCTTGCCCGGATTGAGCAGGCCGTCCGGCGTCGAACGCCGCCTTGATCGCCGAGAAAGCGCGTGAGCTCGGCCGTCGCCGAATTGCGTGCACATGCCGGACGAGCTTCTCGATGCCGACGCCGTGCTCGCCGGTGATCGTGCCGCCGACCTCGATGCACAGGTCGAGAATGCGGTCGCCGAACGCGATCGGTGCGTCTCCTTGTCGCCGGGCTTGTTGGCGTCGAACAGGATCAGCGGATGCAGATTGCCGTCGCCGGCGTGGAACACGTTCGCGCATGCGCAGCCCGAACTCGACCGGACCACACTGCGATCTGCTTCAGCACGCGCGGCAGCGCCGCGCGCGGGATCGTGCCGTCGATGCAGTAGTAGTCGGGCGAGATGCGCCCGACGGCGGGAAACGCCGCCTTGCGACCCGACCAGTAGAGCAGACGCTGCGCCTCGTCCTGCGATACGCGGATCTCGGTCGCGCCCGCTGCGTCGAGCACGCGCTTGATCTCGGCCATCTCCGCGGCGACTTCCTCCGGCGTGCCGTCGGCTTCGACGAGCAGCACCGCCGCCGCGTCGAGCGGATAGTCGGCGTGCACGAACTGCTCGACCGCGCGCGTCGCGGCCTGGTCCATCATCTCGAGGCCCGCCGGGATGATGCCCGCGGCGATGATGCGCGCCGACCGCCGCGCCGGCCTGCTCGACGTCGGCGAACGCCGCGAGCGCGCACCTGCGCGAGCTGCGGCTTGGGCAGCAGCTTGACCGTGATCTCGGTGATGACCGCGAGCAGGCCCTCGCTGCCGGTGATGAGCGCCAGCAGATCGTAGCCCGGCGCGTCGAGCGCGTCGCCGCCGAACTCGACGATCTCGCCGGTGATGAGCACGCCGCGCACGCGCCGCACGTTGTGCACGGTGAGGCCGTACTTGAGGCAATGCACGCCGCCGGCGTTTTCGGCGACGTTGCCGCCGATCGAGCATGCGATCTGCGACGACGGATCGGGCGCGTAGTAGAGTCCGTACGCGGCGGCGGCGTCCGAGATCGCGAGATTGCGCACGCCCGGCTGCACGACGGCCGTGCGCGTCAGCGGGTCGATCGCGAGGATCCGCTTGAACTTGGCGAGCGACAGCACGACGCCGTTCGCCGCCGGCAGCGCGCCGCCCGAAAGGCTGGTCCCCGCGCCGCGCGCGACCACCGGCACGCGCGCCTCGTGGCAGCGCCGCAGGATCGCGATCACCTGCGCTTCGTTCTCCGGCAGCAGCGACGGCCGCGGGCTGCGTGCGGTAGCAGCGTGAGCCCGTCGCACTCGTAGGGCTTTGTGTCCTCGGGCGCAGTGACAGCAGCGCCGACGGCGGCAGGATCGCCGCGAGGGCGGCATGGACGGAGGGATCGAGCATCGTGGTGCCCAACGGCCTTCGCGGATGGCGGAATCGTCGCGGGCCGTAACTCAGTCGATTATTTCACAAATGGGGATTGACCCGCCGCGGCGACGAATTGCTTCGTGTAACGTATCGATGACCGGATGGGCGACTGGGAGACACTTGCGAAGAAGGAGAATTGCATGAAGTCTCGTAGCATGCCGTTCTTGCATCTGACCCTCGCTGACGACGCCTCATGACCACAACCGCCGAACGCTCTTCGAGTGACGACGAAGCGGTGCCGTTGCCGCACTGAGACACGCAATATCAGGCAGGCCTGGTGCGAGAAGCAACGATGCGGCAACGATGGACCGCATTCTTGGCCGACGACTTTGTCCTCGTCACCGGAACCGGCAAGACGTTCACCAAGGCCGATTTGCTCAAGCGGACGCGCGGAACCAGAACGCGCTCTACGAGCGACAGGACGACAGCCGCCAGACCGTTCGGGTTTGGGTGACACGGCCGTCGTGACGGCCCTGTTGTGGGCGAAAGGCACCGGAAGGCGGTAAGCCGTTCGAATACAAGCTGTGGTTCAGCGACACCTACGTGCACGCCCACTGGCTGGCGCTACGTGTTTGGCCGAAGCATCGCTACCGTTGCCCAAGACGCCGTGATGCATGCCTTTGCGCCAGTCTCTACGGCCGGCGATATTGACGCCGTACTGCGCGTAGATGCGCGCGAGCGTCCCGTCTCCGATCAGCTTGTCGGAGCGCGACGTTGATCGGCGTCCTGCAGCGCATCGTCGCTTCGCGACGCAGTCCGACCGCGAGGTTCCACTGGAGTTCGGGCCTCGGTATCGGTAGGCGTGGACGTACCGCAGTCCGGCATCGGGATGGCGGTAGATGAAATAGGCAATGCTCGCGCGGCGACACCGCGCAGGCGTCCAGCTCTCCTTTGCGAGGTCGTCGACCATTTCGCTTTCGAACGCATAAGGCACCGTCCGCGCACCGCGCAGGCCGAGCAGCTTGCTCGCGACCGAGCTGACCAAGACGCCGACGCGCAGTCCCGGCGCAAGGTCGTTGAATCCACTTGAAACCGCGACGCTGGATCGAAACGCCAGCGCGACGCCGCTCTTCTGATAGCGCGAGTGCGAGAGCCTGAGCGGCGCACGCTGCACATCGTTGTCGGCGATCGTGTCGAGCAGGATGTCGCACATCGACCAGTCCCGCGCGTGAATCCGCGGGATGATCCACTTGATCTGAAGCGGAAATCCAAGTCCGTTGGCAAGCGCGCGTCCGGATCTCGACCTGGAAACCCCGGCGCTTCGGCATCGCGTTGCTCGAATGCGTGAGTAGCATCCGATTGGCGCACATCGAGATCACGCCGCGCGCCTTGACTTCCGCCAGCGTGCGCGCAAGGCACGCGCTCGTGACGAACGCTAGAGCCAGCACTGAGCGCGACGGCGCTGCGCAACGCGATCTCGGCGTACCGTCATTCTCGCCGCGTCGCCGGGCTTGAGCCCGCGGATGTAGTCGACGATCGCGCGCATTTCCTCGCTGCTGAACGCGCTGCCGAACGCCGGCATCGCACCCTGCTTCGCTCCACGTCGGTGATGCGATGAATGACTCTCGGCGTCCGAGAGCGTTGTCCCCATCAGTTGCGGACCTCGCCTCGGCAGTGCGCCCGGCGCCGCTGTGACACCAACCACAGGTGTTGGCAAACAATTTTTCGACGTCGAATCCAGGCCGCAATCGTGGCGCCGCGGCGTCGCCCGGCAGGACGCTCGGGAGTGAAGCCCTCCATTTCGCCCGACGACGATCTGGCCCGTTCATCTCGGCCGCGTCGATCGGCGAAACACAGAAAGCCGCTGCGATCCAAAGTGGACGAATGTGTCTACGCATGTCAAAAAGAGCAGGCGGGGACGCCGTCCCCACCTGCGCGTCGATGAGATCACAACGCTGCTAGAGGCCGAACGACCACGAGCGCGCCTTGATCGGTCGGCATGCTGGCGAACGGCTCGCCGTAGAGCACCTTGTAGTCGTCGCCTGCCAGGCCACCCCAGCCCGGTCGCCACGGCGATGTACTGCTTGCCCTTGGCCATGTAGCTGATGATGCCGCCGTTGTGGCCCTGGCCGTTGTTGTGCTTCCACAGCTCCTTGCGCCGGTGCGCGCGTCGAGCGCGTGCAGCCAGCCGCGCGCGTCGGGCACGAACACGAGGTTGCCTTTGGTCGACAGCAGGCTCGCGAGCGGCGGCTCGGCGTATTCGACCTGCCACTTCACCGCGCCGGTGATCGGATCGCGCCCGCTGACGTGGCCGCGCGCCTTGCCGCCGTCCGGCGTCGGTCTTGTTGCACGGTGAAGTTCGAGCCGATGTTGAGCTGCGCCATGGGCTCGAGGATCGGCGTCGTCTTGACCACCTCGAGATCCATGCACCACTCGTTGCCGACCTTGTAATACAGGCCGGTGACCGGATTGTACGACCCGGCGTTCCAGCTATAGCCGCCGGCGATGTACGGGCACAGCGCCTGATGCTTGCCTTCCGCCATGTCGCGCCTGCCGATCAGCTCGCCGGTCTTCGGATCGATGCTCTTGACGAAGTTGATGTTCTTCACGCCCTGCCAGACGTTCTGCACCTTCAGGCTGCGGTCGTAGACGAACACGAAGCCGCCCTTGTTCGGGATGCACGATGTATTCCTTGCCGCCGCGCTCGAGCATGACGAACTCGCCGACCGCGCTGTCGAAGTCCCAGGCGTCGTGCGGCAGCTCCTGGTGGAACGATCTTGAGCTTGCCGGTATCGGGATCGAGCGCGATGCACCGAGGTCGTGTAAGAGGTTGTCGCCCGGACGCGCGCCCTTGGTCTTCCAGTCGGCGCCGCCCCAGTCGTACAGCGGCGCCGGATTCGCGGTGCCCCAGTACACGGTGTTCGTCTTCGGGTCGTAGCCGCCGGCCATCCAGCCGCCGCCGCCGCCGGTCTTCCACGAATCGCCGCCCCATGTCTTGCGCGCCGGGTCGTTCGTCGTCGCCGCCGACGGTGAAGAAGGTCCATGCGAGCTTGCCGGTGTTGGCATCGACGCCGAAGATCGGACCGCGATACGGCCATTCGCCGCCCTGCGAGCCGATGATGATCTTGCCGTTGGCGAGCAGCGGCGCGCCGGTGAAGCCAACGGTCAGCTTTTCGGAGTCGACGAGCTTGGTCTCCCACTTGAGCTTGCCCGTCTGCATGTCGATCGCGACCAGCTTGCCGTCGAGCGTGCCCATGTAGACGTTGCCGAAGCCGAGCGCGATGCCGCGGTTGTACGGCGAGTGCGTCTGCTTCGCGACCGAGATCCTCGTTGAGCTTCTGCTTGTAGGCCCAGATCAGTCGCCCGGTCGCGCCGTCGAGCGCGAACACCTGATTGTACGAGCCCGAGTAATACAGGACGCCGTCGGCGACCAGCGGGAACGATTGCAGGCCGCGCGTCGAGCTCGGGCGTCGCGTGGCTCCAGGCGACCTTCAGGTTCTTGACGTTGTCGGCGTTGATCTGGTCGAGGCCGCTGTAATGCCAGGACTTGTACGAGCCGTGATAGGTCAAGCCAGTCGGCGGGATTCTTGTCGGCGTCGGCAAGGCGCTGCGAGTCGATGTCGGCGGACAATGCGGGCGTCGTCATTGCGATGACGGCTGCCGCGACGCCGAAAACGGCACGAGGGAAATGCGTTCGTTTCATGAATTCCTCCTCATCGATTCGTTATTAAATGCTTTCGGACGCCCGGCCGCGCGGGGACACGCAACCGGTACTGGTGTCGCCACTTGCGACAATCGCCAGATCGAAAGATGAAGGCAATGCTGGATTGAAGAGTCTAGTCCCGGAAAAATCGAAACACAAGAACGACCCGTGGCGCCGGCGGCCCGGCGTTACGTTTCATCGCGACAACGTATAACATCTGTCCGGTGTCACCGGCACGCGGCTCCATGCCACGAGTGGACCGACGAAGCCGAACCCAGGAGGAATCATGCGTATCGCCCGTATTGCCGTCGCTGTCCTTGGCGTGCTCGGAGCCGCGGCCGCGAGCCACGCCGGCGCACAGACGGCATTGAAGATGAACATCTCGATCGCGCAGAACTCGCACTACGGCGTGGCGATCGACACGTTCGCGCGCGAGGTCGAGAAGCGGACCAACGGCCGCTACAAGATCCAGAACTTTCTACGCGGCGCGCTCGGCGCCGAGCGCGAGTCGATCGAAGGCGTGCAGCTCGGCACGCTCGACCTGACGATGACGTCGACCGGTCCGGTGCCGAACTTCGTGCCGGACGTGGCGATCCTCGACATCCCGTTCCTGTTTCGCGATTACGCGCAGGCGCGCGCCGTGCTCGACGGTCCGATCGGCCAGGACATGCTGCAAGAAGTTCGACGCCGAAGGGCATCACCGCGCTCGCGTGGGGCGAGAACGGCTTTCGCCACATGACGAACAACAAGCATCCCGGTCAACACGCCCGACGACCTGAAGGGCCTCAAGATGCGGACGATGGAAAACCCGATCCATATCCAGGCCTACCGCGCAGTTCGGCATCCTGCCCACGCCGATGGCGTTCACCGAAGTGTTCACCGCGCTGCAGCAGGGCACGGTCGACGGCCAGGAGAATCCGCTGTCGGTGATCACCGTCGGCCAAGCTCGAGCAGGTGCAGAAGTACCTGACGCTGACCGGCCATGTCTATTCGCCGGCGCTGATCCTGATGAGCAAGGCGCAATGCGACAAGCTGTCGCCGGCGGACAAGCAGGCGTTCCTGGACGCGGCGAAGGAAGCGGTGAAGGCGAACCGCGCGCGCATCGACGACGACGAGAAGAAGCGCCGTCGCCGATCTGCGCGCGCAAGGGAATGACCGTCGTCGAGAACGTCGGACAAGGCGAAGTTCCAGGCGGCGCTCGACGCCGCGTCTACGCCGATTTCGGCAAGCGCTTCGGGCAGGACAACATCGACAAGATCAAGAATTACCGGTGATTGGGCGCGCGATGTTCGGGCGCGTCTAGCCACCGTCCGGACCAAAGTGACTTTCCAAGTTCGAGACGGCGAACGGGACGCTGGGAGATGCGATGAACTGCCCCCTCGGTACTTGAAATCGGCGGCGAGTCAAATGTCGTGTCGTCAGCATTCCTGTGGGGCTTGTGAGCAATTCCTATAAGCGCCACAATCCACCGGCGCAGACGATTTCTGGCGACGACCGGGTTTGCCGTTCGGACCGCAGATCACGAATGAGTCGATTGGTAGACTCGACTCGTGGAAGACGACTCGACACGCGCCAGATCCAACAGACGATGCTGCGCGTGTCGGCGCGAGGTCGACACTCGTCGCGGATATTCCGTCAGGTTGCGACTTGCTGCAGACCGCCATCGCGCGGTTGACATGGACCATCGGCCCACATCGCGATGCCGAGCTATCAAGTTCAGGAGGATTCTTCCATGACGCGACACCGTTTTGTTTCAAGCCGCTTGATCGTCGCGGTTGCGGCAATTGTCTGCACCGCGGTGCACGCCGCGTCAGTCGCACCCGTTGGCGGCGAACATGGCATGGTGGTCACGGCGCATCAACTTGCCACCAAGGTGGGCGTCGATGTGCTCAAGCGCGGTGGCAACGCAGTCGATGCGGCGGTCGCCGTGGGTTATGCGATGGCCGTGGTCTACCCCGCCGCAGGCAACTTGGGCGGCGGGGGCTTCATGACCATCCAGTTGGCCGATGGGCGCAAGACGTTTCTCGACTTTCGCGAAAAGGCGCCGCTCGCGGCCACGCCCAACATGTACCTCGATAGTGCCGGCAATGTCATCAAGGGCGCGAGCACGAAGGGCCACCTGGCCGTAGGCGTACCGGGCAGCGTAGCCGGGCTCGAATACGCTCGGGAAAAGTACGGCACGCGTTCGCGCGGCACGCTGATCGCGCCGGCCATTGGTTTTGCCGAGCGCGGCTTCGTGCTCGACGAAGGCGACATCGCATTGTTCGCCACGGCGACCGATGACTTTCGCGACGACCCGGCGACCGCGGCTATCTTTCTGAACAAGGGCCAGCCGCTACAAGGCTGGGGATCGACTGGTGCAGAAGGACCTGGCGAAGACACTGCGCCTGATTGCGCAGCGTGGCCCCGCTGCGTTCTACCAGGGCTCGATCGCCGATGCGATCGCCGGCCTCGAGCGTCGCGGGCAAGGGCATCATCACCAAGGCGGATTTGCAGCAATACAAGGTGCGCGAGTTGGCGCCTGTCGAATGCGACTACCGCGGCTATCACATCGTGTCGGCGCCGCCGCCCAGCTCGGGCGGCGTGGTGGTGTGCGAGATCCTCAATATCCTCGAGGGCTATCCGCTCAAGGATCTGGGATTTCGTTCTGCGCAGGCCGTGCACTATCAAATCGAAGCCATGCGCCATGCGTACGTCGATCGCAACAGCTACCTGGGCGATCCGGACTTCGTGAAGAACCCGCTTGATCGTCTGCTGGACAAGGGCTACGCCGAGAAAGTCCGCGCAGTCATCGACCCGAACAAGGCCGGCGTTTCGCGCGACTTGAAGCCGGGTGTCCCGCCACACGAAGGCACCAACACGACACACTATTCGATCGTCGACAGTCAAGGCAATGCGGTGTCGGTGACCTATACCCTGAACGACTGGTTCGGCGCTAAAGTGACCGCGGCGAAGACCGGCATCCTACTGAACGACGAGATGGACGACTTTACCGCCAAGCTCGGCGTGCCGAACCTGTACGGACTGGTACAGGGCGAGGCCAACTCGATCACGCCGGGCAAGCGGCCGTTGAGCTCCATGAGCCCGACCATCGTCTCGCGCGATGGCAAGCCGGTCATGGTGATCGGCACGCCGGGCGGCAGCCGCATTATCACCGTGGTCGTGCACTGCATTCTGAACGTAATCGATTACGGCATGAACATCCAGGGAGGCGATCGACGCGCCGCGCTTCCATCAGCAGTGGCTGCCGGAGACGACCAACGTCGAGACCTTTGCGTTGAGCCCCGATACACGCAAGATCCTGGTCGACATGGGCCACAAGCTGGGCGACCCGCAGCCCGCCGGCCACGCTGCGGGCATTCTAGTCGGGGCGCCGTCGCTTAACGGCAAGCCGCGCGGCAAGGAATCGCTTCTACGGTGCCAACGATCCTAGAAGGGGGACGGGGTTGGCATCGGGGTATTGAAACCTGCTGTCGTAACGCGCCTCGATTCGGTTGAGAGGCCGCGTAGGGATCGAATTTACGACAACAGATTAGTGTCGACGGCCAGGGGTCGGCCGAGGTCGCGGCGCGCGCTACACCAAATGCGTGGTGACCGTCGTCACCAGCGGAACGTGACACCGATCATCGGGCCGCTGAACGCGAGATTCTGCATAGCCTGATCGGATTTGAAGTCGTAGCGCAGGTAACGCCACAGACCCACGACGTCGCCCCCAGCCGAAGGCATAACCGAGCCCAGCGGCCGCCTGGTAGGTGAGTTTCGAATCCCCGGCCCCGACATCCGCGTAAACGGGAACGTACCACTGCAGACGGTCGCCGAACGCGTAGCGTGCCTTGACGCCGACGATTGCATCCCAATTGCTGGCCTTGATCTCGAAGCTTCCTCCACGGCTCGCGGCAGGGATCGACGCAACATCGCGCGTTCAGCCCGAAGCTGAGCCTCGGCTTGACATCGAGATACCGCGCGCCCAGCAGCACATCGACCGTCGACTCGCGCGTCGATTGCAGGCGCCATTCGCCGGCAATCGTCCAGGCGGAGCCCTTGATGCCAACGTCGAGGTCGGCCGTGACCGACGCCGGCACGTTCACGCCGCTGGATCGAGAAGTCCCGTGCTGCCGGACTTCGATCCACTTTATGTCGACATACAGGAAATCGGTGCACACGCCCCACTGGCCGTTGTTGGCCTCAAACGCCCCCATGAACGCGCCGTTGAGCGAATCGAATATGTCGCTCGCGTCAACGGACGACATTGCCCCTCGCCCGATCGCTTCGGAAAAGCAAAGCTTCCGTCGATCGACGGGCCCGTAGAGATAAAGCGTTCCGGCGAAGCGCCAGGTGCCGGTCGGCCACGGCGCGGGCGACTGCGCGGCTGCCGCGGGCGCCGGTGTGATGGAAACCGCGGCGGCCTCGGCGTAGCTCGCCTCCACCTGGTCGCCTATCGCGATCCGCTTGAACTGCTCCGGATCCCTGATCGCCAGATCAACCACCCCTGCCCCCAGGGCCGCGCAGCGAAACGGTCTGGCTGCGTCGCATTGACGGCGATTACGTCGGCAACGATCACGGTCTCGCGAGTGGCGATTCCGCCCGGCCGTTCGCCTGGCTCGGCACGGCTTCGGGTCGCGGTTTCAGAGCGGCTCGCCGGTGCGCCCGTGCCGCCCCCTTCTGAGCTCGATCGCCAGCGCGTCGTAGAAATCGACGGTCACCGTATCGCCGACGCGGAGCTGCGGAAGGTTGCGGACGTCCGGACCGGCTACGACGGTGAAGGTGACTCGCCGCTGGCGCCGCCGCAGCGTCACCTCGGCGCGTGGTGATGTCGATGGCGGTGACAGTTGCGGACGCGGTCACCACGCGTGATGCAGTCGCGGTGCCGGGCCCGGCTACCGACTACCGTAGTGCTCGACGGCTGCCCGAAGGCGGAAGAGGCGAGCACGACGGCGATGAGGAAGCGCAACCAAGCGGCAAGGGATCGAGGGTGCGGCGTGCACGTGCATGTTGACTCCTTATTGGCGACCATAGCGACGGCGCATCGGCGCGCGTGCTTGTATGTTACCGCTGTATGCTACTGGCGAATGGCATTGCCGTATGTGCAAAGCAAGTCACGTCGAACCTGCGTTTGACGGACGCTTCGAATCGCGATCGTGAAGGCGCACCACGCGGAGGCCGAGACATGCGGACGCCACCGGGGGAAGCGCGCTGCCCGCGGGATCAGCTTCGATCAGAACCGGTACACAGCTGCCGCGAGGATCGACGTGCGAGCGCCGAGACCTCCCTCGAGAAGAACATAGCCGTCCTTGCCGAACTCGATCAGGCCGCCGAGCAGCGTGTTCCACGGTTGCGTCGGCGACTGGAGCACGACGAATTGAAGGTCCGTGTTGGCAACGCTGCCGGCGACGGTTTGCTGGATGCGCTGATGCATCGCACCGATCCAGATCGCCGCGCCCATGGAGGGGCCGGCGATGCCATGCAAGCCCACTCTGGCCGAGAAGACCGTAGCGATCGGCTTCGTGTCGGCGATCAGACGTTTCGTTTTCGAACGACAGCTTCGTCTGGGTGCGGTTCCAGTCGGCCACCACGATAGCAGTCAGGTCCCGCCAGTCGCTGATCTTGGCACCCCTTGGAGGGTGAAACCCGCGCCGTAGGTTGGGCCATTGAAGGCGGCATTGAGCTGCAGTTCCCTGGGCTCGATGATGCCCAGGATGGGATCGCCGGGAACCTGGATGAGTCCCTTGGTGGTTCCCGTCGTGTATCCGAGGAGAGCGTAGACGTCGAGAAACGGGAAAACGAGTACGTCGAGCTTCGCCGAGACGTTCTGCTGGGACGTGTCTACCGTATTGATCTGCAGGAAATTCTTGACCGATACCGGGTCCTTTCCGTTGAATCCCAATCGCAGATCCTGAATGTTCACCGGCTGCCGAGCCGAGTAGGCGGTGACGCCTATCCCGAAGGGGAGTGGAATTTGATAGCCCCTGGCCTCCGCTTCTGGGCCCCATATCGGCAGCCCCGACCAATGCGGCGCGGGAGTCGCAGTGTCGTCGGCCAGAGCGCCCCGGAAACAGGGAGAGCGCGAGCAGGCCACGTGCGATAGTTGCGGACGGCGATGATGGGCTTGGACATTGTCTTCCTCCCATGCACATCATAGACCGCCGTGGCCGTCCGGATTTCAATGCGCGAACGACGTCAGGACCACTGCTGCGATCGGAAGCAGCACTCACCAGGTGCTGGGCTGGAAAATCGCTGAGACGGCTCTTGCTCTGCTCCTTCTGCTTGTCGCCGTGCACATCCGGAGCAATCGGCTCAGATGATCTCCGCACCGCTGCGAGGCGCCGAGATCGTTTCCGATGCGACTCAGCTCCCGCGAAGCGCGAGGGAACCGCGCGTTCTTCGATCCCGAGAGATGGTCACGAATCCAGCATGACCGCCCTTCGATTATGATTGTCATGGACCCTTACGTCGGGACAAGTGCGGAGTTGACGAATGACCAAAAGAAGCCTTCCGCCGGCGACTCATCCCTAGCGACTGGAGCAGGGGGCTTGTCGTGGCGTCTGGCGGATCTTCGATCAGCCGGCGTAGCCCAGGGTCGTGCGTTTCGATCCTCCACAACTGCAACATCTTATCAGCGTCGTTACTCCTGTCGGTCTTCTTGGGTGTAACCTCGACGTCTGACGCGTACTCGAGTCAGACCACAGGCCATTAAAACCCGGGGCTCTTTGCTATTTTCTGCAGCGAAATGATTCCGGCCACCGATCGTCCTCCGTCGGGCATCAAAATCGTGGGATCGCCGTGAGTGCTACTGCAGGACCCATTGCGCTGAAAAAGACGCCTCAAGTACCCGGACTGCCGTTGCTGGGCAGCCTTTTCGGCATGGTCAAAGGACCTGCGGACTTTTTCGTTCACTGCTACCGCACTTACGGTCCAGTGTGTCGCCTCAGCATTCTCGGCGAGAAGTACGTCCTGATCTCCGGCGTTGAAGCCGCCAACTTCATGGGCACGCGCGCTGGCAAGGATTGCCTGCGCTCAAAGGAATTCTGGGAAGGCCTGATGGGCGAGTTCGGCGCCAAGCGCATGCTCACCGGCGAAGACGGCGACAGCCACAAAGAACTGCGCGACATCATGCGCAATGGCTATTCCAAGGAATCGATCAAGGGCCGCTACAACGAACTCGTCGCGATCACCGACGGCTCGCTCACGCGCGACTGGCCCGTAGGCAAGGAAGTGCCGGTTGTTGAAGCCATGCAGTACATGGTCGTCGATCAGCTCGGCACTATTCTCACCGGCGCGGCGCCGCTGGAATATGTGAAGGACATCCGCACCGCGATCATCTACATCCTCAACGTGTTGGTCACGCGTCAACGCCCCAGGATTTTGCTCAAGCGTCCTGAATACAAGAAAGCCAAGGGCAAGGTCATGGAGCTGGGCTACCAGATGATCAAGGACGCCAAAGCGCGGTATGCCACGACCAAGCCGGAAGATCGCAACCTGATCGACGACATCATGGCGGCGCACATCGAAACGCCGGAGAAGATGCCTGAGAGCGATCTGATCGTGTCTCTGACTGGCCCCTACGTTGCGGGCCTCGACACCGTCGCCAACACCACCTCCGCCGTCGTTTACTCCGTGCTCAAGCATCCGGAAGTCAAAGCGCGCGTGCTAAAGGAAGTGGATGAGCTGTTCGCAGCTGGCGACCTGGATGAAGAAGGTCTGCTCAAGAAGCTGCCCGCACTCAACGGCGCAATCATGGAAACGATGCGTCTCTACCCGATCGCCGTCGCACAGATGCGCACCGCCAACAAAGACTTCGTGTTCGAAGGCCATCAAATTTATGAAGGCGAGATGATCTACATCGGCACCAGCGTGCCGCACTTCATGGAGGAATACTGGCCCAAGGCCAAGACCTTCGACATCGACCGTTATCAGAAGCCACGCGCTGAGCATCTGCAGCCCGGCGTGTACTCACCTTTCGGCCGCGGCCCGCACACCTGCCTGGGCAAGAGCCTGGCCGAAGTGCAGATGGCACTGTCGATGGCCCGTGTGTTCCACAAGCTCGATCTGGAATTGGAATCACCCGACTACGTGCTCAAGACCAAGACCGCGCCCACGCCTGGTCCGGCGATGGGCTTCAAGGTTCGTGTGAAGGGTTATCGCCACTAAGCGGCACGAAGAACGTCGAGGCTCCCGACGACGCGGCGGGAGGCTGTTAGCGGAATCCGAAACGCCGGGCAGCCACGTCGATAGTCCGGGCACGAGCGAGGATGATCAGGCACGACGACCTGCGCCCACATGAACGGCCACAGCTCGCGCACGAGACGCGCGAGCGGCACGCGCGCGACGACCGAAGTGACGAACAGCAGGCCGCCGACCGGCGGCGTGATCATCCCCATCGTCAGGTTGACGATGACGATGATCCCGAACTGCAGGTCGTTGATGCCCGAGCGCGTGCGCGATCGGCGCCAGGATCGGCACCAGCACGACGATGCCCGGCAGCGGCTCGATGAAGATGCCGAACACGAGCAGCAGTACGTTGACGGCGAACAGAAACGCGAGCGGCGACAGGCTGCATGCCGACGATCCATGCGGTCAGCTCCTGCGGCACGCGCGAGATCGTCAGCACTCCACGCGAACGCCGCCGGACATCGCGACGATGATCAGCACCGACGCCGTCATCAGCGCCGAGCGCGGCGAGGATGCCCGGCAGCATCGCGCCACTCGAGCGTCCGATAGATCGACGCGGCCCGGCGAACAGCGCGTAGAACACCGCGACGACGCTGCGCCTCGGTCGGCGTGAACGCGCCCGACGCGATGCCGCCCAGGATCAGCACCGGCAGCACCAGCGCCGGCAGCGCGCGCCAGGTGTTGCGCGACGTAGTCGGCGAGCCGCAGCGCTTCGGCCGACGCCGCGGTAGTTGCGCCGCGACCGAAACGTACGTGGTTGATGATCGCCATCGCGACCGCGATCACGATGCCCGGCACGCACGCCGGCGATCAGCAGCCCGACGAGGTTGACGTCCGGGATAGGCGAGCGCGTAGATGATCATGCTGATCGACGGCGGGATGATCGGGCCCGAGGATCGACACCGCCGCCGTCAGCGCGGCCGCGTACTCGGCGTGGTAGCCGTCGCTCTTTCATCATCCGGATCATGATGCGCGCCGGGCCCGGCGGCGTCCGCGCAGCGCCGAGCCGCTGATGCCGGAGAAGAACGTCGATCGCCAGGATGTTCGTGTGCCCGATGCCGCCGCGAAAGCGGCCGACGAATTGCGACGCGAAACGCAGCAGCACCTCGGACAGCGCGCCGCCGGTCATCAGCTCCGCGGTCAGGATGAAGAACGGCACCGCCATCAGCGCGAACACGTCGATGCCGCGAGAACAGGTATTTCGGCAGCGCGATCAGCCGGCAGGTGGCCGTGGACAAGGATCGCGATCAGCGTCCGCCGCCGCCCAGAGCTGAACGCCACCGGCACGCCGAGCGCCAGCAGCACGACGCAACCGACGAAGAGCGACGGCGATCATAAGCTTGGCCGCGTCCGGGATCGAACTCGTCGTC
>ERZ1370068.956-contig-10874_pt1 | contig 28177 bp, 42 predicted proteins | sample MGYA00561227_ERZ1370068 | MGnify/ENA primary metagenome ERZ1370068 (study PRJEB38410, sample SAMEA6850437) | metagenome | study: Metagenomic assessment of the ecological functions of the soil: analysis of the soil microbiota associated with the...
TCAGTTACGTATTGCTAGTTCACAGCGGTTGCAGCGTTTCGCCGACGCCGGTCATGTCGCAGGCGCGCGAGGCGAAGGCACACCGGCACGTCGGCGCCGGTCAGTTAGCGCGACCTCGATGCAGCGCGCTCGTCGTCGAGCGGACAGACCGTTCAGACTGTGCCAGCAGGCGCAGCGCGCGCCGCGGCATCGGCCGAACCGCCGCCGATACCGGCCGCGACCGGCAACACCTTGTCGAGGCGTGAAACCGCCGAGCCTTCAGATCCGGCGCGCGTTCGCCAGCAGGCGCGCGGCCTTCAGCACCAGATTGTCCGAGCGTCTCGCCGCAGGCTGCGCCAGTGGCCCGGCGTCTGTCAGCATCGAGTTCGGGACCGGGCGTCAGCGTCAGGCGATCGGCGCAGTCGGCGAACGCCACCACGCTTTCGAGATCGTGATAGCCGTCGGCGCGGCGGCCGATCCACCCGCAGGGTCAGGTTGACCTTGGCACGCCCCTCGTCAATCAGTGCCGGCATCGCCGAACAGTCCCCTCGATCAGCCTGCCTCAGCCGCCCTTGCCGTCTTCTTTTTTCTTGTCGGCGGAAGCCGCAGAAGAGGTGTCCTCGGGCAGGCCGTTGGCGATCTTGGCCTCGATCTTCGGCAATTCCTCCGGCTCGGGCTTGAGGTCGCGGGCATGGGCCCACTGGAATTTGGCTTCCAGCGTGCGGCCGACGCGCCAATAGGCGTCGCCGAGATGGTCGTTGATGGTCGGATCCTCGGGCTTGAGATCGATCGCGCGCTCGAGATTTTTCACCGCGTCCTCGTAATTGCCGATGCGGTAATAGGCCCAGCCGAGCGAGTCCACGATGTAGCCGTCGTCGGGACGCTGATCGACGGCGCGCTTGATCATCTTCATGCCTTCGTCGAGATTGATGCCCTGGTCGATCCAGGAATAGCCGAGATAGTTCAGCACATGCGGCTGCTCGGGCTGCAGTCTCGAGCGCCTTGCGCATGTCGGCCTCGGCCTTGCTCCACTGCTTGGAACGCTCCTCGCAGATGCCGCGATAGTAGTAGGTGACCCAGGTGTTCTTGTCGCTGTCGCGCCGGCATCGCATCGATCGCCCTGCGAATAGGTCGCGGCGCAGTCGGCGAACTTCTGCGGCCGCGCTCGATATTGCCGAGCGCCATGATGGCTTCGATATCCTTGGGCGTCTTCCGCGGTGACGCCCTTCAGGATCTTGATCGCCTCGTCGCTGCGGTCGGCGGCGTCGAGATTGGTGGCGAGCTGGATCTGCGCGTTGCGCTTCAGCGGCGAACTGGCCGGCATGCGCTCATAGACCTTGATCGCCATCTGCGGCTTCTTCACCGACTCATAGAGATCGGCGAGCGACAGCAGCGCCAGCGGATGATTGGGCTGCAGATAGAGCGCGAGCTGCAGATAGACCAGCGCCAGATCCTCGCCGCCGCGGCGGGTCAGCGTTGCGCCGATGCCGTACAGCGCTTCGGCGGCGCCGGCCTGCGCCGAATCGACCAGCGGCGGCAGCTTCTTGCCGGCCTTGGTCTCGCGCAGGCCTTCCTGCACCAGCGGATGCCGCGGCAGCTTCTTGTCGAAGCGCCTCGTAGATGCCGGCCGCCGCCGCCGCATCCTTGTTGCGCGACAGCCAGCGCGCATAGGCGTCGGACACGCGCAGCATGGAATCGTCGAGCTTGTAGGCGCGCTCGAAGCGCGCGCCGGCATCCTTTTCCTTGCCGCGAGATCTCGAGGATCATGCCGGCGTGCAGGTCCTTGAAGATCGGATACCATTCAGGGCCGGTCAGCTTGTCGATATTGGCGACCGCCGTCTTGGCATCGCCGGCGCCATAACTCGCCCAGCCCGACAGCAGCGTCGCCACCAGGTCGGTGATCGGCCCGCGGATCGACTGGTTGATGTTGATCTGCGCGGTCGGCGTATTTCTTCTGCTTGAGGTCGCGCACGCCGACCACCAGCCGGCGCGACGCGGTTGGATTTGTCGCATCGTCAGGATGCGGTCGGCGAGCTTGACGGCCTCGTCGATGTCGCCATCCGCCAGCGACGAGATGAAGGCGCGGTCGAGCAGCTCGTTGTTCTTCGGATCGGTGCGCAGCGCCGAGCGATAGAACGCCGCAGCCGAATTGGCGTCGCGCTCGACGCTGGCGTGGCGCGCGGCCAGATAGCTGCCGGACGTGGTCAGCGATTTCAGATCGGCTCTTGCTCGGGAATTGCGCCGAGTTGTCGCCCGGTATGTTCGGGCGTCTGCGCCGAAGCCGCGCCGGGCGCGGCCAGCGCGGCGAGGGTGAACGGCGGCGATCGTCCAGCGATTGAAACGAATGGAAAGCATCACGGTTCGCCTAGCTCCAGGATTTACGGCGGGATCTTACGATCGGTCTCCGAATGCGAACTCAACGCGGCGGCATCAAGGCCGGCGACAATGCCGCTTTTGGCGCTCAACCGCAAGGATACGGGGTGGCGAATCGATTGGCAGGGCATAAGGCCGCGGATTAGAGCCGCCGATTCAGCCCGCGCCACCCCGAAAACGCTTTCACTGTGGCGGTATCGTGGCCGGTGCCGGATTGCCGGCATCCGGCTCACGCAATCGTGGTCACATCGCCTCATCGCGTAATTGGGTCCGCCGCCGCCCTCCGGCGGAACCCAGGTGATATTGCCGTTCGGGTCCTTCACGTCGCAGGTTTTGCAGTGGACGCAGTTCTGGGCGTTGATCTGGAAGCGCGGACCCGGCGGCCTCCTCGACCCATTCATAGACGCCGGCCGGGCAATAGCGGTTGGACGGGCCGGCATAGACGTCGTGCTCGGACGTCTTCTGCAGGTTCATGTCGGCGACCTTGAGATGAACCGGCTGGTCCTCTTCGTGATTGGTGTTGGACAGGAACACCGACGACAGCTTGTCGAAGGATAGCTTGCCGTCCGGCTTCGGGTAGCGCGATCGGCGCATGCGCTCTTCGCCGGATCCAGCGTCTTGCGATCGGGCTTGGCGTGCGACTGCGTTCCGAACAGCGAGAAGCCGCAGCGTGTTGCACCACATGTCGAAGCCGCCGAGCGCCACGCCGATGATGGTGCCGAACTTCGACCACAGCGGCTTGACGTTGCGGACCCGGTACAGGTCCTTGCCGACCGCGGAATCGCGCCAGGCGTTCTCGTATTCGACCAGTTCGTCATTGGCGCGGCCGGCGCCGAGCGCTGCGGCGACATGTTCGGCGGCCAGCATGCCGCTGCCCATCGCGTTATGCACGCCCTTGATGCGCGGCACGTTGACAAACCCGGCCGCGCAGCCGATCAGCGCGCCGCCCGGGAAGCTCAAGCCGCGGCACCGACTGGTAGCCGCCCTCGGTGATGGCGCGCGCGCCATAGGCAAGCCGCTTGCCGCCTTCGAACACGGTGCGGATCGAAGGATGGGTCTTGAAGCGCTGGAATTCGTCGAACGGCGACAGATACGGGATCGTCATAGTTGAGATGCACGACGAAGCCGACCGCCACCTTGTTGTCGTCGTAGTGATAGAGGAACGAGCCGCCGCCGGTCGAATTGTTCAGCGGCCAGCCGAACGAATGCTGGATCAGGCCCTTCTGGTGCTTCGGCGGATCGATCTCCCAGACTTCCTTGAGCCCGATGCCGAATTTCGGCGGCTCGCTGTTGGCATCGAGCGAGAATTTCGCGATCAGCTGTTTGGACAGGCTGCCGCGCGCGCCCTCGGCGAACAGCGTGTATTTGCCGAGCAGTTCCATGCCGCGGGTGTAGGAATCCTTGTGCGTGCCGTCCCTGGCGATGCCCATGTCGCCGGTCGCGATGCCGCGCACCGCGCCGTTGTCGTCGTAGAGCACCTCGGCCGCGGCAAAGCCCGGATAGATCTCGACGCCGAGCGCTTCCGCCTTCGGCGCCAGCCAGCGGCAGACATTGCCGAGCGAGCCGATATAGCAGTGATGGTTGTTCATCAGCGGCGGCATCATGAAGTTCGGCAGCCGGATCGCGCTGCCCGCCGTCATCCAGTAGAAGCGGTCGTCCTTGACCTGGGTCTTCAGCGGACAATCGGCGTCCTCGCGCCAGTCCGGAATCAGCTTGTCGAGCGAGACCGGATCGATCACCGCGCCGGACAGAATGTGCGCGCCGACCTCGGAACCCTTCTCGACCACGACGATGCTGAGATCGGCATTGAGCTGCTTCAGCCGGATCGCCGCGGCCAGGCCCGACGGCCCGGCGCCGACGATCACGACGTCGAATTCCATGGACTCGCGGGGCGGAAGTTCTTCGGTGCTCATGATCTGGTCTCAGCCCGGTTGAGAACGCTTCTAAGCTCTGGGGTCGTTGTTTCCGATTTTTGCGGCGAGGACAACCATGGAAATGCCCTCGTGGGCGTTTCGCTGCGGCGCGATCCGGCTCTAGATTGCCGGATGTCGCAGACAATCCGCCATGACGCCTGAACCTGCCCCTACCGTTCAGCAATTGCTCGCCTTTTATCTGGAGGCCGGGGTCGATTGCGCGCTGACGGATGAGCCGGTCGACCGGCTGTGCCGAACCCGACAGCGTTCCCGCCGCAGTCGCCCGCGAGGTTGCGCCTACCTGCCGCGTCCGGGAAATGCCGGCAGCGATCCCGGCCGTTTCGCGCAGCGAAGATAGCGCCGGCGCCGGACGCCGCGATTGCCTCGGCGCGCGAAGCCGCGCGAACCGCGCCGTCGCTCGAGGCGCTGCGGGCGCTGCTGGAAAATTTCGACGGCTGCGCGCTGAAGCACACCGCGACGCGGCTGGTGTTTGCCGACGGCAATCCGCAGGCGCGCATCATGTTCGTCGGCGAGGCGCCCGGACCGCGACGAGGACATCGAGGGCTGCCGTTCGTCGGACGTTCCGGCAAATTGCTGGACCGGATGATGGCGGCGATCGGGCTCGACCGCAGCAAGCGCCTACATCGCCAACGTGATCCGTGGCGGCCGCCCGGCAACCGCACGCCGACGCCGCAGGAGACGCAGATCTGCCTGCCGTTCATCCAGCGGCAGATCGAACTGGTCGAATCCGGACGTGCTGGTGACGCTCGGCAATCCCTCGACGCAGACCCTGCTGTCGACCCGCGAGGGCATCATGAAAACCCGCGGCAAGTGGTTCGACTACGACACCGGCACGCGCACGATCCGCGCCATCGCCACATTCCATCCGGCCTATCTGCTGCGCTCGCCGTCCTACAAGCGGATGTCGTGGCAGGATCTGCGCGCGATCGCGAAGGCGCTGCGAGGCGTCCGCTTCCTGATTTAAGCTTACTGCGCCTTCGGCCGCACGATGGCCCAGCCGATCCGCAGCAGCGGCTGCCGTGCCGTTCACCATCCATTCGAACGCGCGCGGCACTTCCGGCACGAGGCCGGGAAACCGCTGCGCGATGTCGGCAGGCGGCGTGCCAGATGGTGTCGGAGGCGCGCCAGACCACGACGCCGCCGGTTTCATTGAATTTCGCCATCGACAGCCATGGCGTCCGCTCCGGCGTGGCGTCGAGCAACAGATGCGGACGCGCCGGTATCCATGCGCGATGAAGCTCGCCAGCTGCGGATCGCCCGTCACCGCGCGCAGCCGCTGGTTGGTGCGCCGCTCAAAACTGTCGCCGAAGAAATGCGCGATCGCGCGACGCCGGCAGCGAGCGTCGGCACTTCGGCGTCACTGGTCCAGGGCAGGAACAGCGTGGTCGCGGATCGCCGACGATGGCGGGCGCTGCTACCGCCGCAGCCCAGACCGAGCGGAGCAGCTTCGCTGCCGCCGCAGATAGATCGAGATCGCCGGTCGCCACGATCACGGCAAGCCCCGACATCAACAAGCGCGACGCCTGCGCCGCCCGACGACGCGGTCGAGATTGAACAGGCCGCGCGATCAGGCTTCCGCACGAGCGCGGGCACGATCGCAAAGCAATAGACGAAATTCGCGCGCCAGTGGATCGACCGGCGGCCGGTAGATGATCGGCGCTTCCTCCGGCGTTGCGGCGAACCAGCCCGAGTTGAGGATCACCAGCAGCACGATGCCGGACATCGCCAGCACCAGGCCGCCGAGCAGCCCGCCCCAGTGCAGCGGCGCGCGCGCTGAGATCGCTCGATCGCCGGCCATGGCGGCATGCGCCAGCGCGTCGGCGCGGATCAGCCAGATCAGATAGGGCAGCGCCAGCACGACGATCACCAGCAGCGCATAGAGCGGATCGAGCGACATCAGCGTGCGCCGTCCGCGCGCGGTGGCGAGCGCAAATCCGGCGATCAGCAACAGCAAGCACGAGCGCAGCCGGCGTCGTCAGCAGCAACAGGCCGGCTTCGATCGACCAGGCGAACCAGGCGCTGCGCCGGTTCTGGCCGATCAATTGCCAGGAATGCAGCAGCAGCAGCGCCCAGAGCGGCCGCGCCAGCACCAGCGGGCCGAATTCGACGCCGGGCGAACTGAACGCCACGACCGTCATCGAGAGCAGCACCGCGAGCACCGCCTGCTGGCCGCCGACAATGGCGCGCGCGAGCTGATAGAAGCGTCCAGAAGCGTCGACGACCGCGCAGATCTGCGCCAGCAGATAGACGCCGAACATGTGATTGCCGACGGCGCGGAAGGCGATGTCGGCCGAGCCAGAGACGCGAGCGGCGGGCCGAGATCGGTCTCCGACCTGGTATTCCCGGCCAAAGGCCAGAACGGTCGCGAGATCGCCGGGCGGGCTGCGATAGAGCAGCATCGGCAGGATCAGCCACAGCGCCGCCTGAAGCAGCACCACGAGCCAGACCACCAGCCGCGGCCGGGCGCGGATCAGTTCGACAACCAGGGAGGTGAAACGCATGCAACGTCCGAAATGCCCAGGCCGACCATAGCGTGGCCGGCCCGGGAACGTTGTGATAGAGTGCGCACGGCGCCGAGGCAACTCTGGCGAGTTTCAGGCAACCGGTAGCCCGTTCGGCGGGCATCAACGCCGGGTGCCAGCTCGCCGGCCGAATCTGGACCGCCTGATCAGCCGGTGATGACGGTTAGATCGCGCCGCGATCGGCGACGCGGTGCCTCGAGCTCGATGTTTCTCGCGCGCGCGGCGATCACCGGGCGGCAGGAAGAAGCGGCGGTGGTGGACGCTCGGCCCCAGCCGGTCCAGCGCCTCCAGATGTTCCGGCACGCGCGTAGCCCTTTGTGGGTTTCAAAGCGCATAGCCCGGGCAATCCAGCGCCAGCGCGACATCAGCCGGTCGCGCGTCACCTTGGCGATGATCGAGGCGGCCGCGATCGACATCACCAATGCCGTCGCCGCCGATCACGCGCGTCGCAGTCGCACGGCGCAGTCGATCCGGTCGCGGCCGTCGACGAACACGTGCTTCGGCATTTCCGGCAGCGCGCTGCACGGCGCGCGCCAGCGCCCAGAGCGAGGCGCGCAGGATGTTGTCGCGATCGATCCGCGCCGGCGAGGCAAAGGCGACCGCAAACGACGAGGTCGCGCAGATCTCTTCGAACAGTTCCTCGCGGCGCTCCGCCGTCAGCCGCTTCGAGATCGTCGATGCCTTTGGGGATCCGCTTGGGATCGAGCACGACGGCGGCGGCCACCACCGGACCGGCCAGCGGACCGCGCCCGGCCTCGTCGCAGCCGGCCACCGGCCAGACGCCGCGCTTGATCAGCGCGCGCTCGCGGCGAAAGCTCGGCGGCGCCGACCGCGATCACGCCTTTCGGCAGCCGGCTGTTGATTGCTGTTTCTTGGCGGATTTGTCCCGAATCATGCCGGCGATCGTGCGTCAACCGCGCCGCCGCGCAACGCGGGAACCGTGGTCAATTCCCGCTATTTCAGTTCATTTGGTGCACGTTACAGTGGGATCATGCTCAATCCGGCAAGTGAACCCGCCGGTCATCGCCGACCTCGATGCCGGGCGCGACCACGGCTTCCCATGGCATGACCGTCGGGATCGGCGAAATATCCGGCGTAACCGCCGTAATCGGTCTCATGCGCACCGCCTCAGCAGCGAGGCGCCTTTGGAGATCGCGAAATCCAGCACTGCGTCGACTTCCTCCCTGGAGCGGCAGTTCCAGGCGAGCGTCATCGCCGCGGAAGGTCTTGGGCCGCGGCTGTATCTGGAAGCGTCGATGTCGTGGGCGAGCTGGTCCCACGGGAACAGCGCGATCACGGTGCGCGCCGGTGTCGAAGAAAGCGACCGCCTCGCCGGTCGCGCGAAATTTCCGCGCAAAGCCCAGCGCTTCATAAAGGCGATGCTGGCGCGCATGTCGCTGACGCCGAGCGTGATGACGGTCAGTCGCGGGACCGGCGTTGGCGCTTCTTGTCACTCATGTCACTCATCCTCCGTCATCGCGAGTCAACGGGTCGTGCGAATGCGAAGCCCGAAGCAATCCATCTCCTTTCCGTTACATCGGCGGCCCGATGGATTGCTTCGCTTTCGCTCCGCACGACTGACAATGATCCTGACGGCTCCTAGAACAAACTCAACTGCTGCCCGCTGTCGCTTCGGCCTTGACAAAATGATCGGTCGTCAGTTTCGAGCGCCGCTTGTTGAGGCCGAGCTTCTCGCAGGCGATCTCGAACCGGCGGCCGATCATCCAGGCCATCGGCCCGGTGCCCTTCATCCGCGCGCCCCATTGCGAGTCGTAGTCGCGCCCGCCGCGCATGTCGCGGATCAGGGTGAAGACGTGGCGGTAGCGGTCGGGATAATTCGCCATCAGCCATTCGCGGAACAGATCGCGCACTTCCAGCGGCAGCCGCAGCAGCACGTAGCTCGCTTCCTTGGCGCCGGCATGCGCGGCGGCATCGAGGATGCGCTCGATCTCGGAATCGTTCAGCGCGGGGATGACCGGCGCCACCATCACGCGTGGCCGGAATGCCGGCCTCGGCAAGCTGCCGCAGCGCCTCCAGCCGCTTCGGCCGGCGTCGAGGCGCGCGGCTCCATGGTGCGCGCCAGTTTCGGATCGAGCGTCGTCACCGACAGCGCGACCTTGACCAGATTGCGCTTCGCCATCCGCGACAGGATGTCGATGTCGCGCGTCACCAGCGCCGACTTGGTGACGATGCCGACCGGATGGCCGGCGCGCTCCAGCACTTCGAGAATGCCGCGCATGATCTTGTATTCGCGCTCGATCGGCTGATAGGGATCGGTGTTGGTGCCGATCGCGATCATGCGCGGCTCGTAGTCCGGCGCCGCCAGCTCCTTCTCGAGCAGCGCCGGCGCGTCCGGCTTCGCGAGCAGCTTCGATTCGAAATCGAGCCCCGGCGACAGGCCGAGATAGGCGTGGGTCGGCCGCGCGAAACAGTAGACGCAGCCATGCTCGCAGCCGCGATAGGGATTGATCGAACGGTCGAAGCCGATGTCGGGCGAGTCGTTGCGGGCGATCACCTTGCGCGAGGTGTCGAGCGCGACCGTGGTCTTGAACGGCGGCAGGTCCTCGAGGCTCTGCCAGCCGTCGTCGAAGGCGACCCGCGCCTCCGGCCTCGAAGCGGCCGCTGTCGTTGGATTGCGCGCCGCGGCCGCGCCGCCGCTCGCGCTCGATCGCGACCGCCAGTTCAGGAAAGGAGGTCGCACCCGCCGGCTGGAGGGCGCCGTGACCGGCGGGTGCTTGAGGGCATGAGAGGATGCTCGGCTCATGGCTAGAACGTAGCACGTCTTGAGAACAAATCAAGAACACTGACACAAGAAATCCACTAACCGCTGCGCTGCCGCAAAAAGCTGCATCCGGAACGGCTGTTTGATTGTGACAAGGTGATAACAGTGCGGCGCTTTTCACCCGTTGAGCCAATGAAGCCTCATTAGATGCTGAGCGTGATCATTCCGACCGAAGGCGTCGAGCAGCACCGCGGTCGCGACTCTGGCGGCGCTGGTGCCGGGCGCAGCAGCAGGTCGTCGTGTGCGAGGTGCTGCTGGTCGACCGCGCCGGCACCGGCGTGATCGAACGCGTCGCCGATGTCGCCGGCTGCCGCTTCCTGCCGTTCGAGGGACGCGCGCCGCGGCGCTCGCCGCCGGCGCCCGCCAGGCGCGCTCGCCCTGGCTGATGTTCCTGCATGCCGGCGCGGTGCTCGATTCCGGGCTGGATCGAAGAGACGTCGCAGTTCATCCAGCGGCGTATCGACCAGCGGCCGGCCCGCGCGCCGGGATCTTCCGCTACGCCCGCTCGCCCTATGCCGATACCAGGCCTGCGCGACGGCCTCAAATTCGTCGCGCGCATGATCGCCGGTCCCTCGGCCGAGCAGGGCCTTCTGATCGCGCGCGCGACCATTACGACCGGCTCGGCGGCTACCGGCCGGACGCCCGCCGCTCCGAGGCCAGGTTGCTGCGGCAGCTCGGCCGCGCTTCCGCGATCATGCTGCGCAGCCGGATCGTGGTGGTGGCCTGGCCGCAGGTCCTCGACGACAAATCGCGAAAACAACCCCATGCAAAGTAGCATGGGCCCTGGCTCGCGCGAGTCGTCGCGGCGCGCCTCAGCCTAACGTACCGGGCTAAAGATACTTGCCAAAGTCAAATAATTGATTTGACAATGGCAAGTATCGAGGTGTGCGATGTCCTCAGAAGCGATCCCGACGGCCAGATCGCGGCGGTTCGCGCGTTCAACCGCTTCTATACCCGCAAGCTCGGCGTGCTCGACCAGCATCTGATGCAAAGCCCGTTCTCGCTGAGCGAGGCGCGGGTGCTTTACGAGCTCGCGCACCGGGAAGACCTGGCCGCCAAGGAGATCGGCATCGAACTCGGCCTCGATCGCCGGCTACCTCAGCCGCATCGTCCAGAACTTCGACGAAAACGGACTGATCACCCGCAAGCCCGCTGGCCTCGGACCGGCGGCAATACCGGCTCAGCCTGACGGCCAAGGGCGCCAGGCTTTCGCCAAACTCGAGCGCAGTTCGGACGACGACGTCGGCGCGATGCTGGCCGCATTGCCCGAGCGGCGGCGCTCACAGCTCGTCGGTGCGATGGCCGACGATCGAACGGCTGCTCGGCAGAACCGACGCGTCGTCTGCCGCCCGCGATCCTGCGCGAGTCACGCACCCGGGCGACATGGGCTGTGTGGTGCAGAGCCATGGCGCGCTCTATGCCAGCGAATACGGCTTTGACTCCGCGTTCGAGGCGCTGGTCGCGGAGATCGCCGCGAAATTCCTCACCTCGTTCGACGCCTCGCGCGAGCGTTGCTGGATTGCCGAGCTCGATGGCGCCCCGGTCGGCTCGGTCTTTCTGGTGCGGCACACGGACGACGTCGCCAAATTGCGGCTGCTGCTGGTCGATCCGGCCGGGCGCGGACATGGGCTCGGACGACGCCTGGTCGCCGAATGCGTCGCGTTCGCGCAGGCCTGCGGCTATCGCAAGATCACGCTGTGGACGCCAGAGCATCCTGGTCGCCGCACGCAAGATCTATCAGGACGCCGGGTTCGTGCCGGTGGCGAGCGAGCCGCATCGAAGCTTTGGTCAGAGCCTGATCGGCGAGACCTGGGAGCGCGAACTGTGAAGCCGGGGCGTCGCGACACGCGCGGCGCATCACGCCGGACCTGATGGCGTTCTACACTAGAGCGCGCGCCCATGAATTACGCGCCGAATGCTATTGCAAGATGTGGCGTGCGGTGTGGGCGCTGCTGCTGAAGATTGGCCGGCAACTTTAATTTCGTCATTCCAGGGCGCGTAGCGCGAGTCCGCCGAGCCCGGAATCCATAACCACGATCCGGGTGTGGGTCCCAAACTGCACCTGACGGGCCCTCTCGGACCCTCACGGTCCTCGTTTTTCCCAAACTTTACAGCACCCGAAAGCGGGCGGTCCCACCGGTTTGGGACCGCCATTTTTTCCACTGATGGAGCGATGCGTAGCGGGAGGGATGTCCGCTTCGTCCCTATTAGGACGCGCGCAGATCAGCGGCTTCCATGTCTGCTAAGTTGCAGACATCCAGACGCCTCGCGAGCCGCATCCTGCGTGGCCTCACTGAAGAGCCTGTTTCAAGAATGCTCGGCCCGCCGGACTGCGACTCGTCGTCACGCCGGCGTCATTCCGACGCTCCGTAGGCTCGACCCGCGACCGCCGCTCGCGCACCGCGACCAGGGTGACGATGGCCGAGACCAGCGCGCAACCCGAGAGGAAGAACAGGCCAGCTTCGAAGCTGCCGGTCGTATCCTTGAAGCCAGCCGACCGCGATGGGGCCGATCAGGCCACCGAGGTTGCCAATCGAGTTGATCCCGGCGATGGCTGCCGCCGCGGCCGTACCGCTGAGGAACGTGGAGGGAGCGGCCAGAACGAAGTCTTCATGCGCATAGAAGCCGATCGTCGCCACCGACATGCCGGCAAGCGCCCAGAAGCTCCCCGTGAGCAACGCGGCGGCGAACATCCCGACTGCGGCGGCAAGGCGGGTGAAGAACGAGATTCCAGCGTCGCTCATGCATGCGGTCGGTTACGTAACCGCAGATGATCATGCCGACAGTCCCGAAGATGTAGGGAACGGACGTGGCAAAGCCGGTCATGAGGTTGGACACGCCGAGCTGCCTGATCATCTGCGGGAGGAAGATGACAAGACCGACCCCGGCGGTCGCGATTCCGAGATAGATCACCGAGAGCGCCAGCACACGCGGGTTGACGAGCGACTGGAGCACCGAATAGACGCGAGCCTGCTCAACGACGCTACGCTCCGCCTGCAATTCCGCCACCAGCCACTCGCGCTCGTGCGGCTCGAGCCAGATGCGCCTTTTCCGGCCGATCGGTCAGAGATAGAATAGCACCACGAAGCCGAGGATCACCGCCGGCACCGCCTCGCCGATGAAGAGCCAGCTCCAACCGCGCAGCCCCCAGATGCCGTCGAACTCGAGCAATAGGGTCGAGATCGGCGCACCGAGCACGATCGAGACCGGGATCGCGGTCATGAACCACCTGACCACCCGTCCGCGATGCGCGCCGGGAACCAATAGGTGAAGTAGAGTATCATGCCGGGGAAGAAGCCCCGCCTCTGCATACGCCGAGGAAGAAGCGAATGGTCGCGCGAAGCTGATCGCGCCAGTGACGAAGGCGGTGGCGCAGGAGAACAAGCCCCAGGTGATCATGATGCGGGCGATCCACACGCCCGCGCGCCGATCTTCTCAAGGACGATGTTGCTCGGTATCTCGGAACAGAGACAATAGCCCCAGAAGAAAGCGGTTGCCGCGAGCGCAAAGACCGTGGCGGTGAAGCCCAGATCCTTGTTCATGGTCCAGCGCCGCAAAGCCGACATGATAATGCGGTCAAGGTAGCAGACGAAATACGACACGAACAACAACGCGGCAGCAACCGCAGATAGACCTTTGCGGATGGTCGTCCTCTCGACATTGGCGTTCATGACGATCCTCCCCGAGAGGCATTTTTTGTTCGCGCGGAATATCATGTCTGCTTTTACCCGTGAAAGCAGGCATCCAGCGCGGCAGCCGGAAAACGTCCGCGTTTTGTGCCACTTCCGGACTCATGCGTTGCAGCACACAGCTGCTTCATTCAATCACCTCGTCGGCGCGACCGAGTAATGAAGGCGGTACCGTGAGCCCCAGGGCCTTGGCGGTTTTGAGATTGATAACAAGTTCGAATTTAACGGGTTGCTCGATAGGCAAATCTGCCGGCTTTTCGCCGTTTAAAACCTTTTGCACATAGCCCGCCAAGCGTTTGGCCTCGAAAATCCGACTCGGTCCGTAGGACAACAAAGCGCCGCTGGCTACGAATTCGCGCCACGAAGCAATCACGGGGAGCCGATGCTCCTGGCCATATTGGGCAATATTGGCGGCAACAATGCCGGTCAGCCGTGACGAGATAACGAGGAGGCTATCCGCCCCGCTCGCACTTACCGCGTGCAGCGCTGCATCGAGATCGGTGACGTCATTTATCGGGTGGGTGGTTAGCTTGATGCCGAGCGGTTCCGCACCGCGGCGCGCAAACGTCACCTCGTCGTCGAAATGCTGGGGGTTAAATATCACCGCAACCCGTTTTGCGTTGGGAGCCACTTCCTTCAGAAGTTCTATCCGCTTGGCTGCCATTTCATCCGTGAGAAACGTAACCCCGGTGAAATTCTTACCTGGCCGAGCAAGAGACACCGCGATTCCCGCCCGCATAGGACTTTCGCTAATGCCACCAACGATGGGTACGCCGCCTTTACTTGCCTCGAACAGCGGCATGACAACAGGACTGCCAACGCCGAGCAGCAGGTTAGGCTTTTGTGCGATAAGTTCGGCGGACAATTCCGCTAGTCGATCCGATCTGCCGTTGGCATAGCGGAAGACGATTTCGATATTGCGGCCATCAAAGAGTCCCGCTTGTGCGAGTGCGTCCTTCAACGACTGATCGATCGGACCCAATTTGGCGTCGCCAAATACTAGCCACCCAATCCGGGGCAGCGATTTCTGCGCATGCGCGGCAAGCGGCCTAGCCGCCGCCGCACCGCCGAAAGCGTGATGAACTCGCGCCGTCTCATTGAGCCCCCGGGAGGAAACGCCTCATCGACGTCCGAGAGCCTAGCACTTTGCGGCGGGGCAGCGAGTGAGAAAGAGCAAACAATTGGCCACAGACGCTGCGGCCCAATGTCCGAACCGGATCAAAAACGGGAGTCGCCACCTTGCGGTGGGATGTCTGCTTTCCCCTCAGAACTGACCTTCATTAGGTGGGCCTGTCAGGTCGAAAAGTGTATGCCAACAGGCGACATGTTCGCGAAACCAAAGGAGACCGCCAACTGGGGCGAGATCTCAAGCGATTTAGACGGATTATTCAGGGAGGACGGGCGGCGTTTGGAGGAGCGCATTACCAGAGCTGCGCCCCGGAATGACGAGGCTACACCGACGCGCCCTTCGCCTTCGGGCGCGCCGCAGATGTTCGTCGAGCCGCGGCATGATCTCGACGAAATTGCAGGGGCGCGTGCGGTAGTCGAGCTGGGCGGCGAGGATGCCGTCCCAGCCGTCGCGGCAGGCGCCGGGCGATCCTGGCAGGCAGAAGATGAAGGTCGCACCGGCGACGCCGGCGGTGGCGCGGCTCTGGATCGTCGAGGTGCCGATCTTGGCGTGGCTCAGCATGTGGAACGCGATCGAGAAACCGTCCATCCGCTTCTCGAACAGCGGCTCGACCGCCTCCGGCGTCACGTCGCGGCCGGTAAAGCCGGTGCCGCCGGTGGTGATGATGCGCGTCGACGCCGGGATCGGCGATCCAGCGTTTGATGATGACGCGGATCGCCTCGACGTCGTCGACGATGATCTCGCGCGCCGCCAGCGATGTGACCGGCGGCCGTCAGCCGCTCCGCCAGCGTCGTGCCCGACTTGTCATCCGCCAGCGAGCGCGTGTCGGAGATCGTCAGCACCGCGATGTTGAGCGGGCACGAATGCTTTGTTTCGTCGATGGAAGACATCTGCGCTTCCGTCATTCCGACGCCGGAGCAGCGTCCGTAATGCTGCCCAGACTCCCGACGCGATTCTACGGATCCAGCGCCTCAGCGCGCCCCGGAATGACGCAGTGCATTACACGGCCCCGCGAACGTATTGCAGGCCTGCACTGTGCCCTGCTGGTAGCCGGTCATGAACCACTGCTTGCGCTGCGCGGCGGAGCCGTGGGTGAAGAGTCAGGCACCACCCGGCCCGTCGCCTGGCGCTGCAGCGTATCGTCGCCGATCGCGGTCGCCGTGGTCAGCGCCGCGTCGATATCGCCGGCCTCGAGGAAGCCCGGACGCTTCTTCTCCTCGCGGTTGACCCAGACGCCGGACAGGCAATCGGCCTGCAGCTCGACCTTGACCTGCAGCGCGTTGGCTTCCGGCCTTGCTGCCGGCCTCTGCTGCTGCAGCCGCGTCACGCGCGGCAGGATGCCGGCAGGTTCTGGATGTGATGGCCGGCCTCATGCGCGATGATATAGGCCGTGGTGAACTTGCAGGCGATTGCCCGAACAGCCGCGGAAGCTGCGTCTCGACCTCGCGGAAGAAGTCCGGTGTCGAGGAAGATCTGCTTGTCCGGCGGGCAATAGAACGGCCCCATCGCCGACTGCGCCATGCCGCAGCGCCCGCCATTGGTGGCGTTGCGGAACAGCACGATGCGCGGTCCGGTGTAGGTTCGCCCGCTGGCCTGGAAGATCTCGCTCCAGCGGTCGTCGATCTCGCCGAGGATGCCGGAGATCATGCTGCCCGATCTCGTCGCTCGGCGCGCCGGTCTTGGCGGCGCCTGACCGGCGATCGGTCTGGTAGGTCGGCGCCTGGCTGGCCGCCGGTGAGGATTTCGCGCCGCCGATCAGGATGCGCGGGTCGATGCCGAAGGCGTAGCCGAGCAGGCCGAGCACGATGATGGTGCCGATGCCGAGCCCGCCGCCGCCCATCGGCATGCCGAAGCCGCCGCCACCGCCGCCACCGCCGCTGTCATCGCGACGGTCGTCGATGTCGTCGCTGCGGCGGAAATCATCGTAACGCATGGCGGTATTTCCTCATTCCGGTCGGCTGGTCTGCCCTCGCCGAACCCAACGCAGCCAGACACGTAAAATTTCCATTCCATTAATCAATAACCCGCCCGGCAAATATTGCCTAGTGCGCACAAACGGCAATTCCGTCACCGAAATCTGCCCCGGCAGCAATACCGATTAAGTCGATTTTTACCTTGCCCGGTCAATGTGTCGCCAGTCGGTTGTTTAGTCCCGCGTCGCCGACAGCGTCGCCTGAGTCAGAGTAGTTGAGTCATGGTTGTGTCGCGTCGCGGGGCGTCTGCAAGGGCGCCCCGCACTAAATTTGAGTCCGAGTCCGAGTGCTCGTATCGTCGTCGGCGATTGCGTCGCCGAGATGTCGAAGCTTCCGGCCGGCTCGGTCGATCTGGTGTTCGCAGATCCGCCGTACAATCTGCAGCTCAAGGGCGACCTCAAGCGCCCCGACGAATCCCATGTCGACGCCGTCAACGACGACTGGGACAAGTTCTCATCCTTTGCCGCCTATGACGATTTCACCCGCGCCTGGCTGCTGGCCTGCCGCCGCGTCATGAAGCCGTCGGCGACGCTGTGGGTGATCGGCTCCTACCACAACATCTTCCGCGTCGGCGCGCATCATGCAGGACCTCGGCTTCTGGATCCTCAACGATGTCGTCTGGCGCAAGACCAATCCGATGCCGAATTTCCGCGGCCGCCGCTTCACCAATGCGCACGAGACCATGATCTGGGCGGCGCGCGACGAGAAGGCCAAGGGCTATACGTTCAACTACGAGGCGCTGAAGGCCGCCAACGAGGACGTGCAGGCGCGTTCCGACTGGCTGATCCCGCTGTGCACCGGCGAAGAGCGCCTCGAAGGGCAACGACGGCAAGAAGGTGCATCCGACCCAGAAGCCCGAAGGCCTGCTGGCGCGCGTGCTGCTGTCATCGTCAAAACCCGGCGATCTCGTGATCGATCCCTTCAACGGCACCGGCACCACCGGCGCCGTGGCAAAGCGCCTCGGCCGCCGCTACATCGGCTTCGAGCGCGACCAGACCTATGCGGCCGCGGCCGAAGCGCGCATCGCCGCGGTCGAGCCGCTGCCGGAAGCCACGCTGGCGCCGTTCATGACCGCGCGCGACGCGCCGCGCGTCGCGTTCTCCGAGCTGATCGAGCGCGGCATGATCTCGCCCGGCACCAAACTGGTCGACGCCAGGAAGCGCCATGGCGCGCTGGTGCGCGCCGACGGCGCCATCATGCTCGGCGACAAGGTCGGCTCGATCCACCGCATCGGCGCGGTCGCGCAGGGCTCCGAGCGCCTGCAACGGCTGGACCTTCTGGCACGTCGAGACCAAGAAGGGCCTCAGGCTGATCGACGAGCTGCGCGCCGAAATCCGCTCGGGATGGCGGCGGGCTGACACTCCGCCGCGCTTCATTCACCCTGACATTCAACATCGTCGCATTGGCTCTGCATGGCTGCCCGGCTGCTTTTCGTCTCGATTCGGCGGGCGGACTACATTGGACATAAGCCGTTGATTGCGTCGAGTGAACCGATGCGAAGGCAATCTGACGCACTGCTGCTGTTGCCACTGCTGCCGATCTTTCTGGTCGGCCTGTTTCCCATGCTGATGCTGGCGTTGCTGGGGTTTGCCGGTCTCGGCCTCCTCGGCATCCTGCTGATCTGCGCGGCCTGACCGACGCGCTGGACGCCAACAACGACTTCAATCAGCATATTATCGTCGGAGGCTATGCGCGCCGTACCGAACGGGCGATCTACGCATCGGATTTGCGTTCGGCGATGCGTTCTGCGGCCACTCATGGTAACAGCCGGTATCGTGTTGATCGTCGCGAGCCTGTGCGGCCTGCTCCTGTAGAGCGGCAAGTGGACTCGCCGTTTCCATGCAATGACGGCATTGCATGCCTTCCTCACGAACTCGTCGCTTGCGCTTATTGCCAAAATTTGAGCATGGACGTCGCGCGTCCGCGGCAGTGCCGCCGCGCTCCTGATTTCTGTCGGCAACGAGAGCAAGGGAGAATTCACAAATGCTCAAATTCTATTTCAATGGGCGCCAAACCCGAACAAGGTCGCGCTGTTTCTGGAAGAGACCGGCCTGCCCTGCGAACTCGTGCCGGTCGACACCCGCAAGGGCGACCAGTTCAAGCCGGAATTCCTGGCGGTCAATCCGAACGGCAAGGTGCCGGCGATCGACGACGACGGCGTGTTCGTGTTCGACAGCAACGCCATCCTGCTCTATCTCGCCGAGAAGACCGGCAAGTTCCTGCCGCCGAATACGCCGGCCAGCCGCGCGCAGACTGCTGTCGTGGCTGATGTTCGTCGCCACCGGCGTCGGGCCCGTATTCCGGCCAGGCCGTGCACTTCAAGCACCATGCGAGCGCCGAAGGATCTGGAATACGCCCACAACCGCTACCAGTACGAAGCGCAGCGCCACTACGGCATCCTCGACGATCACCTCGCCAAGAGCCGCTACATGGTCGGCGACACCTACACGCATCGTCGACATGGACGTTCTGGGGCTGGGCGCGGCTGGCGCCGTTCGTGCATCGGCGACGACGCCTGTGCGAAATATCCCAACGTCAAGCGGCTGGTCGACGAGATCTCGTGCACGGCGCGGCGGCGCGCGGGCGATCGCGCTGAAGGACAAGTTCACCTTCAGAGGCCGACATGGACGACGAAGCGCGCGCCGTCATGTTCAGCCACCTCAAGACCAGGCGGCGTGAGCCGCCATTCAGTCTGCGTCATGCCGGGCTGCGCCCGGCATCGGCAGGTCGCCGACATCAAGCGACAGGCTCGATGTGCCAATTGCACATGATGATGGTTCTGGACGCCGAAATCGGTCGTGCTACCGGCGCTGATGTCGACAGATGCAACCCGCCGTACGCTTTCGCTCCTCGAGAAACAGCCCGAGCACGCGCTCGACCAGCGCCGAGTCGCAATATTCCTTGATCTGCTTGATCTTGCCGTTCTCGATCCGCCACACCATGCAATACTGGTTGTCGTAGCGCAGCGCCCGGTCCTGGTGACGTTGTCGCCGCGGCGCCTCGACCACGACATAGTCGCCGTCGGCGATGAAGTTGAACGCGACGGTCGCGCGGCCGCTCGGCGAAGAACGAGCGGAAATGGCCCATCAGGCCGTTCTGGATCGCATCGCGCCCCTGAACTCATGCGACCACGAATATTGCCCGGTCACGACCCAGCGTCGCGTCCTCGGCGAGGTTGTCGACGAAAGCGTCGTCCCGCTGCGGCTGGCGGAGTCCGGCGATAGACCTGTTGCACCAGTTTCTTGTTGGCTGCTGCGCTCATGGCTGCTTCTCCGTTGATTGGCTGATCGCACGATCATCGCCGTCGGCGTCGGCATTCTTCAATCGATAGTGAATATGATATATATTCATCTGCATGAATTTGAATTCGCTTGACCTCAATCTGCTGGTCGCGCTCGACGCGCTGCTGCTGGAAGCCAGTGTCAGCCGCGCCGCGATGCGGATCGGTCTGTCGCAGCCGGCGACCAGCCACGCGCTGCAGCGGCTGCGCGACCTGATCGGCGATCCGCTGCTGGTGCGCATCGGCGCGCGCATGGAACTGACGCCGCGGGCGCAGGCGCTGCGCGCGCCGCTGGCGCAGGCGCTCGACCAGGTGCGCGGGCTGTTCATCCCGACGATTTCGACGCCGCGCGCAGCGAGCGGCAGTTTCCGCCTGATGATGCCGGATCTCGCGGTCGAACTGTTGATGCCGCCGCTGATGGAGAAGATCACGCAGAGCAGGCGCCGAACGTCACGGATCGACGTGGTGCCGTGGCGGGGACCTGCGATCTTCACCGCCGAGTTCGCCCGCACCATCGATCTCGTGATCTCTGATCGGCGATGCCTTCAGGGATTTCACCGCCAGCGCCTCTATACCGACAGCGACGCGCTCGCGGTGCGGCGCAGGCCATCCCGGCTCGGCGCAAGGCTTGAGACAGCGCGACGCGTTCCTCAATGCGCGCCATGTCGCCGTCGTGATCCGCGGCCAGAACGAGGACCTGATCGACAGCTGGCTGCGGCGCCAAAGGCATCGAGCGGCGGATCGCGCTGGTGGTGCCCGGCTATATCGAGGCGCTGCATGTCGCCGCGCGCACCGACCTCGTCGCCTTCGTGCCGCGCCGCCTGATCGGCGGCGCTGTCGAAGCAATTGTCGCTGATGACGGTGACGCCGCCGTTCGATCCCGGCATCGACGAGCAGTTCATGTTCTATCCGACCCGCGCCCAGATGGACCCCGGCTCGATCTGGCTGCGCAGCATCGATGCTCGGACATCGGCCGCGAACTGGATCGGGCGAAGCGGAAGGCGGCGTAGCAACGCCTCGTCGTCCCACGCGAGAGCCGGAACGATCGGGGATTGCGCTCAGCGCTTCTCGTCCGCGAGCACCTTCTGTCACCGCCGGCCGCTCCGACCATGCGCTGGCGATGGGCCGTCACCTTCGGCAGCGTCGCGAGATCGACGCCGTCGCCCTCGAGCCAGCGCGGCGAGCGTATACAGATAGGGATCGCAGATCGTGTACTGCTCGCCCATCACCCACGGGCCCTTCAGCATGTCGCGCTCGATCAGTGTCGAAGCAGGCGCGCCATGGTCTCTCGGCACCATCCGCTTCATGTCGGCGAAGGAGGATTCCTCGGTCGCCCAGCGATAGCCGCGCCCCTTGTGGGCATGGGCGACATGCACGGTGGAGCAGAGATAGCTGTTGAAGGCCTGCACTTGCGCGAACGCAAAGGCGTCGTCGAGCGGCGCCAGTTTCGCCTTCGGAAAGCTCTGCGCGATGATAGGCGAGCATCGCCGGCGTCTCGGTCAGGATGCCGTGATCGGTCACCAGCGCCGGCACGCGGCCCTTCGGATTGACCTTGAGATATTCCGGGCTGCTCTGCTGGTTGCTCTTGAAGTCGAGCCGCTCGGTGGTGTAGTCGGCGCCGGCCTCTTCCAGGGCGATATGCGAGGCGAGCGCGCAGGTGCCGGGGCGTAATAGAGCTTGAGCATGTTCGTTCCTCTCCAGTATCGACCGGAGACGTTAGCGGCGGACGCTGCCGCCGTCCCAGTCACGGCCGGACGCGAATCGGCCGACCTTCGCGGTTGCCCACGGCCGCGCTCGCATGTCGATGACGCATGCCGGACATCGAGGGCGTATCATGACCATTCTTATCGCCGGCGGCGGCATCGGCGGGCTGACGCTGGCGCTCAGCCTGCACCAGATCGGCGTTCCCGCGCAGCGTGTTCGAGAGCGTCGCCGAGCTGAAGCCGCTCGGCGTCGGCATCAACGTGCTGCCGCATGCGGTGCGCGAGCTGATCGAGCTCGGCCTGCACGACCGGCTCGACGCGTCAGCCGTGCGCACCGCGGGAGCTCGCGTATTTCTCCAAGCACGGCAAGCCGATCTGGAGCGAGCCGCGCGGCATCGAGGCCGGCTACAAATGGCCGCAATTCTCGATCCATCGCGGCACGCTGCAGCAGATCCTGCTCGATGCCGCGACCGAGCGGCTGGGCGGCGAGAACATTCTCACCAGCCATCATCTCGTCCGGCTGGACCGAGACCGCCGACGGCGTCCGCGCCGACTTCATCGACAAGGCGACCGGCAAACCGGCGGGCAGCCATGACGGCGCGCTGCTGATCGCGGCCGACGGCATCCACTCGGCGGTCCGCGAAAGCTCTATCCGCAGGAAGGCCCGCCGATCTGGAACGGCCGCATCCTCTGGCGCGGCATCACCGCGAGGCGACGCGTTTCTCTCCGGCCGCACCATGATCATGGCCGGCCACGAGATCCTGAAATTCGTCTGCTATCCGATTTCGAAGCAGGCCGACGCCAACGGCAAGTATCGAGATCAACTGGGTCGCCGAGCGGCACATGCCGCCGACCTATCAGTGGCGGCGCGAGGACTATAACCGCGACCGCAAAGCTCGAAGAGTTTCTGCCCTGGTTCAAGGACTGGAAGTTCGACTGGCTCGACGTGCCCGGCCTGATCGAGAACTGCCCGCACGCCTACGAATATCCGCTGGTCGATCGCGATCCGATCCGCAATGGACGTTCGGCCGCGTCACGCTGATGGGCGACGCCGCGCATCCGATGTACCCGATCGGCTCCAACGGCGCCTCGCAGGCGATTCTGGATGCCCGCGTGCTCACCCGGGAGATTCTGGCGCATGGGGCCCGACCAATGCAGCGCTCGTGGCCTACGAGGCCGAGCGCCGCCCGGCGACCACCGATCTCGTGATGCTCAACCGCCGCAACGGGCCGGAGCAGGTGATGCAGACTGGTCGAGGAACGCGCGCCCGACGGTTTTGGCGTCGTCACCGACGTGCTGTCGCTGCAGGAACTGGAAGACATCGCCGCCAACTACAAGCGCGTCGCCGGCTTTCAGGTCGAAGGCCTCAACGCCAAGCCGCCGATCGTCCGATGCCTGCCGAAGCGCGATTTCGGCACGCGCTGATTTTCACCTCTCCCGTGAAGAACGGGAAGGAGAATAGCCACGCGCTATCGAATCGCCTTCGCCGTCTCGACCAGCCGCGCGCTGCGTCGTGGCGGTGGCGAGCACGCGTGCCGTCCTCGGCCATCAGCCTGCCCTCGACGAACGCAACGGTCTTGCCGAGCTGGGTGACGTTGGCCTCGCCGATGATCGGCCCCGGCTTTGCCGGCGCCAGGAAATTCACCGTCATGGTGATGGTCGCGGTGTAGAGTTTGCCCTCGGTCATGACGAACACCGCCGGCCCCATGGTGTCGTCGAGCATGGCGGAGAGGATGCCGCCCTGCACGAAGCCGGCCGGGTTGCAGAAGTCCGCTTTGCCGTCGAAGCCGATCCGGATCCAGCCCTCTCTGGGACGTGCATCGAGCAGATGCCAGCCGAGCAGTCTTGCGCATGGCGGCGCGTGCAAGATGGTCGAGCGCGGTTGCGATCATGGGAACCTCCTGTTCAGCGCCGTCCTAGCGCAGGCCTGCTGCCAGCATGGTGTCAGCAGGGTTCTTCGGCGAAGGTTCTAAAGATCGAGCCCGTGCGCGATCACCTTGCGCATGACGTTCGGCAGCGCTTCGTCCGGCGAGCGTCGCGATCGGCACCCAGCGCATCCCTCCGGGCGCGCGCGTGCGCGCGCGCAACCTTCGCGGTGTAGACCACAAGCTCCAGCGGGAAATGCGTGAAGACACGTGCGTGACGACGCCGGCCTTGCGATGCCAGCGCGTGAGACGCCTTCAGTGTCGGCGCCTGCTTCAGCGCCGCCTTGTCGTCCTGCCCGGCCAGCCAGTCCGAGCCCGGCACCTCGGTCATGCCGCCGAGCAGGCCCTTTTCCGGCGCGGGTGCGGACCAGCAGCTCGTCGCCGCGGGTGACGACGAAGGCCGCGCGCCGCGGCGCAGCGCGCCGGTCTTCTTCGGCGCCTTGCGCGGAAACGTCTCCTGATCGCCGCGCGCGCGTGCCGGCGCAATCCGTCGTTCAGCGGGCACAGCGCGCAGGCCGGCTTCTTCGGCGTGCAGATCGAGGAGCCGAGATCCATCAACGCCTGCGCGCTATCGCCGGCGCGACTTCGTCGCCGGCGCGAGGCAAGCGTCGTCGCCAGTTGCTGGATCAGCGGCTTTGCCTGCGGCAGCGGTTCCTCGACCGCGAACAGCCGCGACACCACGCGCTCGATATTGCCGTCGACCGGCATGGTGCGGCGGTCGAAGGCGATCGCGCGCGATCGCCGCCGCCGTATAGGGCCCGATCCCCGGCAGCGTGCGCAAGCCCTCCTCGGTATCGGGAAACACGCCGCCATGGTCGCGCAGCACCGCGACCGCGCAGGCGTGCAGATTGCGCGCGCGCGAATAATAGCCGAGCCCGGCCCACATCCGCAGCACGTCGTCGAGCCGAGGCGCGGCCGAGCGCCGCGACATCCGGCCAGCGCGCCAGAAATTTCTCGAAATACGGCCCGACCGTCTTGACGCCGGTCTGCTGCAGCATGATCTCCGACAGCCAGACCCGGTACGGATCGGCCGCGCTCGCCGGCCGGCGGCCGCCACGGCAGCCCGGCGGCGATGCCGGTCGTACCAGGCGAGCAGCAGCGCGGGCGGGCGGCGCCGCTCAGGCGCTTGCATCGTCGTTTGATCTTGGCGGCCGCGAGAACTCATGCAAACACTTAAGTGGACGGGCGCCATCTCTCTCCACGTCATGCCCGGGCTTGTCCCGGGCATCCACGTCTTTCTTTCGTTGCAGATCCAAGACGTGGATGGCCGGCTGGATTAGCAGCGACGGCTTCGAGGTATGCCCGCCGCGACGGCTAAGCGTTGCCCGCAAGGATGATATAAGGCACCCATGGCCAAACCCGGCCCGATCAGCGGCAAAACCGCTTTCCGTCCTGCTCAGCGACGTGTTTTCCGGACGCCTACGCCAAGCAGGGTTTGCCGCGCGCGAACTGGTGACGCGCTGGGCGGAGATCGCCGGGCCCGACATCGCCGCCCATTCCAGAGCCGCTGAAGATGCAATGGCCGCGGCCGGTGGAGGGTCAGCCGCAGGAACCGGCCACGCTGGTGCTGCGGGTAGAGGGCCGATGGCGCTGGAGATCCAGCACTCCTCCGACGTCATCCTGCAGCGGGTCAACCGCTTCTTCGGCTGGAGCGCGGTCGGGCCGGCTGGCGCTGCGGCAGGCGCCGCTGTCGCGCCGGGATCGCCCAGCGCGCCTCGCCGCGCGCCGGACGCCGAAATCGGTGGCGAAGGTCGCCGAAACCCTGTCGCTCGGTCGAGGACGAGGAACTGCGCGCCGCGCTGGCGCGGCTCGGCGCCTCGATCAAGCGAAATTGAGCCCTCGCGCGCGCGGCGCGCCGGTCGCAACCCGCCATTGCCACAATTGTCGTTTCAAGCTAGCGAAGGCTTCTTTTCGGACTCTTTGGGCGTGAACGCGCCAATCCGGGAGCAGACCTTGATCATCACGCGCCGCGCCTTCACCGCCGCCCTGTCGCTGACCGGGCTTGCCGCTCTCGCCGGGTTCTCGCCGCTGCGCCTGATCGCCGACGCGATGGCGCAAAGCGCGTCCGACGTCGCCAAGCCGGTATCGCTGCCGGACATGGCGCTCGGTCCCGCCAACGCCACGGTGACGATCACCGAATACGCCTCGATGACCTGCCCGCATTGCGCGGCCTTCAACGAGAACGTGTTTCCGAAGATCAAGTCGGAATATCATCGACAGCGGCAAGATCCGCTTCGTGTTCCGCGAATTCCCGCTCGACATCAAGGCCGCGGCCGGCTCGATGCTGGCGCGCTGCATCGCCAAGGACGACGCCGGCGAAATATTTCGCCGTCATCGACCTGCTGTTCAAGCAGCAGAACGACTGGGTGATGAAGAACACCACGGAGACGCTGACCCGGATCGGCAAGCAGGCCGGCCTCACCCAGCAGCAGGTCGAGGACTGCCTGAAGGATCAGGCGCTGCTCGACAAGATCGCCGCCGACCAGAAATTCGCCACCGAGGTGCTGAAGGTGCAATTCGACACCGACCTTCTTCATCAACGGCGAGATGATCAAGGGCGGAGACCTCGTTCGAGGAATTCGACAAGACGCATCAATTCGCTGCTGAAGAGCTGATCTGGCGGCACCGGATTCGTACAGCCTCGATAAGCCCAGCAAAGCCGTACAAAAGCTGCTTGGGAAAGCCCGGCGCGCGGCCGGTTGCCCTCGCAGCCCCGGCCTCGCCATTGTCGCGGTCCATAAGAGCCGCACCAGGCGACTCGTCCACACACCGACATTGCCTTCTATGGTATTGTCACGGCAGGGAGATTCGCGCCCGGCCAACAGAGAATCGTGTTCATGAAACTCACGCGCCTGCGCCTGCACGGTTTCAAGTCCTTCGTCGAACCGACCGACTTCATGATCGAGCCGGGCCTGACCGGCGTGGTCGGGCCGAACGGCTGCGGCAAGTCGAACCTGGTCGAGGCGCTGCGCTGGGTGATGGGCGAGACCTCGCACAAGTCGCTGCGCGCCGCCGACATGGACGCGGTGATCTTTGCCGGCTCCGGCAACCGGCCGGCGCGCAACCACGCCGAAGTGGCGATGACGATCGACAACGCCGACGCGCACGGCGCCGGCCGCAGTTCAACGACCAGCGAGACTCTCGAAATCTCGCGCCGCATCGAGCGCGAGGCCGGCTCGGCCTACCGCATCAACGGCCGCGAGGTGCGCGCCCGCGACGTGCAGATCCTGTTCGCCGACGCCGCCGACCGGCGCGCGCTCGCCGGCGCTGGTGCACCAGGGCCAGCATCGGCGAGATCATCCAGGCCAAGCCCGAACAGCGCCGCCGCGTGCTGGAAGACGCCGCCGGCGTTCGCCGGCCTGCACGCCCGCCGCCACGAGGCCGAGCTGCGGCTGCAGCGCCGCCGAAACCAACCTCACCCGCGTCGAGGACGTGATCGGCCAGCTCGCCGGCCAGATCGACGGCGCTGAAGACGCAGGCGCGGCAGGCGATCCGCTACCGCGAAGTCGCCGCCAAGGTGCGCAAGGCCGAGGCGACGCTGTTCCATCTGCGCTGGCTCGACGCCAACGCCGACGTGGCCGAAGCCGGCGCACGCCACGACCTCAGCCGTGCGCGAGATGGCCGAGCGCACCCGCGAGCAGGCCGAGGCCGCGCGCATCCAGGCGATCCGCGCCTCCGAACTGCCGGCGCTGCGCGAGGGCGAAGCCCGCGCCGCCGCCGGACTGCAGCGGCTCGACCAATGCGCGCGAACATGCTCGACCGCGAGGAAGAGCGCGCCAAGGAGCGCGTCGCCGAGCTCGACCGCCGGCTGACGCAGTTCGCCGCCGACATCGCGCGCGAGCAGCAGCGAGGCCTCGACGCCGAGGTCGGCGCTGCAGCGGCTCGACACCGGAGGACGCCGAGCTGAAGGAAGAGATCAAGTCGCGCGTCGAACAGCGCAGCGGCGTCGATGACCGCGTCCGAAGCTGAAGCGACGCTTGCGCGCCGCCGAGACGCCTGTTCGGCGAACTGACCACGCGCGCTCGCCGACCTCACCGCCAAGCGCAACCAGCTCGAAGCCGGCGTGCGCACGCCATCGCGACCGGCTGGCCCGGCTCGATCAGGAAATCGCCAATGTCGAGGCCGACGAGCGAAGCTCGCGCAGGAGACCGGCAATCTCGGCGACCTCGACGCGCTCGCGGCAGCCATGGAGACCGCGCAGGAACCGCTGGCGCAGTCCGAAGCCGCGGCGCAGGCCAGCGAGACCGGCCACGTCGCCGCGCGCGCAAAGCTCGAAGCCTCCGCGCGCCGCTCGCGGAGGCCGACAAGCGCGTGCAGCGGCTGGAGACCGAAGCGCGCACGATCTCAAGACTCGTCAACGGCGAGACCAAGAACCTGTGGCCGCCGATCATCGACGGCGTCACGCGTCGCCAAGGGCTACGAGAAGGCGCTCGGCGCCGCGCTCGGCGACGATCTCGACGCGCCCGTCGATCCGTCCGCGCCGATGCGCTGGACCAACGCCGGCGCGACCTCGACCGATCCGGCGCTTGCCCGACGGGCGTCGAAGCCCGCTCGCCCATCGTCGAGGCGCCGGCCGAGCTGGCGCGCCGTCTGGCGCCAGATCGGCGTCGTCGCCAAGGAGCGCGGCGCCGAGCTGGTGTCGCAACTGAAGACCGGCCAGCGGCTGGTGTCGCTGCGAAGGCGACGTCTGGCGCTGGGACGGTTTTGTCGCGGCCGCCCACGCGCCGACCGGCGCGGCGCGCCGCCTCGCCGAACGCGCCCGGCTGGTCGATATCGAACACGAACTGGAGCAGGCCAGCACCGACGCCGCCGACGCAGGCGGCAGGCGCTGGAGACCGCGGAAGACCGAGCCAGCGCCGCTAGCAATACGTAACTGAACGAAGTACAT
>ERZ1370068.9798-contig-855_pt1 | contig 28177 bp, 46 predicted proteins | sample MGYA00561227_ERZ1370068 | MGnify/ENA primary metagenome ERZ1370068 (study PRJEB38410, sample SAMEA6850437) | metagenome | study: Metagenomic assessment of the ecological functions of the soil: analysis of the soil microbiota associated with the...
TGTACTTCGTTCCGGTTACGCGTATTGCTGTGAAAGATGTGGCGGCCGCGCGCCGAAGACCGACTGCGGGGTGTTCGGCAAAGAGATTCTCGCGCGGCATCGAAGGCGCGTGCCGCGAGCTCATCGACGGCAAGCTTCACGATCAGTTTCAGCTCGATGTCTTTCAGGGCGGCGCGCGGCACTTCGACCAACATGAACGCCAACGAGGTGATCGCCAACCGCGCGCTCGAGCTGATGGGCCACAAGAAGGGCGAGTACAAGCACTGCGATCCGCACGATCACGTGAACGCCTCGCAGTCCACCAACGACGCCTATCCCACGGCCGCTTCACGTCGGCATGGCGCTCGGCAACGTGCGGCTGGTCGCTGCCATCAACGAGCTCATCGCTGCGCTTCCGCGCGAAGGGCAAGGAGTTCAGCAGCATCCTCAAGATGGGGCGCACGCAGCTTCAGGACTGCCGTGCCCATGACGCTCGGCCAGGAGTTCATGGCCTTCGGCGAGACGCTCGCCGGCGAGAACTTCGCGCGCTCGACGCCGTGCAGCGCGTGCTCTGCGAAATCAACATGGGCGCGACCGCCATCGGCACCGGTCTGAACGCGCCGGCCGGCTACGCGCAGAAGTGCACGGAGCACCTGGCGAAGGTGTCGGGCCTTCCCGATCGTACCTCGCGCCGGATCTCATCGAGGCGACCCAGGACACCCAGTCGTTCGTCCTGCTACTCCTCGTGCATGAAGAGCCTGGCGATCAAGCTCTCGAAGGTCTGCAACGACCTGCGGCTGCTGTCGTCGGGGCCGCGCTGCGGATCTGCGCGAGATCAACCTGCCGCGCCAAGCAGCCGGGTTCGTCGATCATGCCGGGCAAGGTGAACCCCGTCATTCCCGAAGTCGTCGAACATGGTCTGCTTCCGCGTCATCGGCAGCGACCTGACGGTGACGATGGCCGCCGAGGGCGGGCAGCTGCAGCTCAACGTCTTCGAGCCGGTGATTGCGGCGTGCATCTTCGAGGCGCAGACGATGTTCATCAACGCAGCGCGCACGCTGCGCGTCCACTGCGTCGAGGGCATTACCGCCAACGCGGACGTCCTGCAGGCACTACGTCGACTTCAGCATCGGCACCGTCACCGCGCTCAATCCGGTGATCGGCTACGACCGTGCCACCGAGCTGGCCGCCGAAGCGATGCAAGACCGGCCGCGGGATCCTCGAGCTGATTCGCGAGAAGAAGATCTCTCAGCGAGGATCAGATCGCCAAGGTCCTCGATCCGATGGCGATGACCGGCCAGGGACGTCCGGCATGATGAAACAGGTCGCCGTCTTCACGTTGTGCGCGATGGCGGCATTCGCTGCTGCCGATGGCGGCCTGATACAGAACCTGCAGCGCCCAGGCTCAAGCTGTCGAGAGCTTTCGCACGTTTCAGGGCACCTGGTCGGCCACGGCGCCAGCGCCAGGCGCTGCCGACGCCGAGACTGGCCTCGCCGGCGGCGAGTCGTCCGGATCTCGGGGGCGGTCATGCTGCAGGAGGCCAGCGGGTCTGAGCAGCGGATTTCGCGGGGAGGCGATCGGCTTCGACGACGGCCGGATGTTGAGCGTCGGCCGCGCGGTCTGGACCGACGGTCGCGGCGATCGGATCTTCAGCGAGCTGAGTGGCGAGCCCCTGCAGACCGGGCGGCGTATTTCCGGAACCATCACAGGCGGCACCGGCCGCATGCGTGGAGTCACAGGAGACTACGAGCTCACCTGGCGAGGTACGCTCGTGCTCAGACCGAAGGCGAGATCGTCCAGGGTCGATCGACGGATCTCCGTGGACGGTTTCGCGCAGCCGAAGGATCGGCGTTGACGGCGAATTCGCGATCGAACGCGTCTCGTCCGGGCGGCAGTCGTCGGCCTTCGCCGTGATTCTGTGGTTCGTGCCTCCACCTGAGGGTCTGACGATCGACGCGTGGCGCGTCTTTGCCATCTTTTGCCGCCGCTATCCTCTCGGTAGTGATCAACGCCTTCCCCATTCTCACTGCGTCAGTCCTCGCAGTCTCAGGCGATCAGTGCTGACCAGGGCTGCTGACGCCCGGCGAAGGCCTCACGCCGGCTTTGCCAACGCCACGATTCTCCTGATCGTCCTCGCGTTTCTCGTCGCGCGCGCCATCATCAAGTGCGGACTCGGGCGTTCGCATCGGACACACTGATCGTCGAGCTGGTTCGGGCGATCGACGCTCGGGCTTGTCATACAGCATCTTTCTGCGTCGACGGCGTCATCGCGCCCGCGTTCCCCAGCAACACGGCGCGCTCCGGCGTGATGTATCCGCTCGCGTTCTCGCTGGCCGAAGCCGCGGGCGCGCGGCCGGAGCGACGAGGACCGCCAGCGGCTCGGATCGTTCCTGATGTTTTCTGGAATGGCGAGCCTCGAGCCTGTCGTCGGCGCTCTGGCTCACGGCGATGGCCGCCAACCCGCTTGGACGGCGAGATCGCGCGCCAGCTCGGCGTCGAGATCGGGTTCGGCTCGTGGCTGCTCGCCGCCGTCCGTGCCGACGCTGCTGCGCGATGGCCGCATGCCGCCGCTCTGCTCTATCGGTCTGATCGCGCCCGAAGTGACAGGTCCACGCCCGAGGCGCCGCGCCGCGGCCCGCCAGGCGCTCGCCGCGCTCGGGCCGCTCACGCGCAACGAAAGACTGGTGCTCCTCGTCGTTCGTCGGCATGGTCGCGCTCTGGGGCACGGCCGGCGACGATTCGGCCTCGACTCGACCGGCCGTCGCTTTTCTCGGTCCTCGGGCATGCTGCTCGGCGACCGGCGTCATCGACGCTCGACGACATCGCCAAAGCAGGGCGACGTGCTGGCGACCTTCATCTGGTTTGCCGTGCTCTTCACGCTGAGCAGCCAGCTCAACGAGCTCGGGTTCATGGGCTTTCTCGGCCAGCTGGCTGGCGCGCATGCTGGCCGGCGGCTCCCGCGGTCGTCGTCGCGCCGGCGCTGGTGCTGGCTTACGTCCTGCTGCACTACCTGTTCGTCGAGCCAGACGGCGCATCATGCTCGCGCTCTTCGGCGTGTTCCTCGACGTCGGCGTCAAGCTCGGCGTCAACCAGCGCCGCGCTCGCGTTTCAGCTGCTGTTCGCGACGAACTACTTCTCGGTGATCACGCCGCAGGGATCGAGCGCGAACCTGCTCTTTGCCGGCAGCGGCGTTATCTGTCGCAGGGAGATCTGTATCGTCTGGGCGGCGCATGACCACCGCGCAGTTCAGCCTGCTGGTGTCTGATCATCGGCACGCCGTGGCTGATGCTTGTCGCTCACTGAGTCGCGGAACCAGATCATGGCCTGCGTCTTCATCTCACGAATTGAGTGGACCCTATGTCATCGACATCTCCGTTCACTGGCCGCCGCCATCGTCTGATCGCCGCTGTGACCGCGACGCTCCTGCGCCGTGGCTGCGCGTGCAGCGCGCAGGCAAGCCGGCACCTGCCCAACGTCGTCGTCCTTGCGACCGGCGGCACGATTGCCGGCGCGGCCGCGCAGCGACGTGCAGGCCGGCTACACGTCGGGCCAGGTCGGCGTCGACCAGCTGCTCGCCGCCGTCCCGCAGGCCAAGAAGCTCGCCACGCTGCGAGGCGAGCAGATCGCGAACATCGGCTCGCAGGACATGAACGACGAGGTCTGGCTGAAGCTCGCCAACCGCGTCAACGAGCTGATCGCGCGATGGCCGACGTCGACCGGCGTCGTCATCACCCACGGCACCGACACCATCGAAGAGACGGCGTACTTCCTGAACCTCGTCGTCAAGTCGAGCAAGCCGGTCGTGCTGACGGCGGCGATGCGGCCGTCGACGGCGCTCTCGGCCGACGGTCCGCTGAACTTCTTCAACGCGGTCGCCGTGGCGGCGAACAAGGACGCCGCCGGACGCGGTGTGCTCGTCGTCGTCAACGACTGGATTCACGGCGCCGCGTCGCTCGACCAAGACCGAGCACGACCGCCGTGCAGACGTTCCTGTCGCCGCTGTCGGGCCTGATCGGCACGGTGGCCTACGGCGAGGTCGGATTTCTACCGCGGCCCGATCGGCAAGCACACCGCGCGACATCGGAGTTCTCGCTGCGACGGCGTGACGGCGCTGCCGCGCGTGGACATCATCATGGCGTACGAGAACATGGACGGCGCGCTGCATCGACGCGGCGGTCGCCGCCGGCGCCAAGGGGCATCGTGATCGCCGGCGTCGGCAACGGCAACCTGACGAAGCCGGCCGCTGAACGCGCTGGCCGCAGCACGCGAAGAAGGGCATCGTCTGCGTGCGGCGCGTCGCGCGTCGCCGACCGGCCGCGTCGGCCGCAACGTCGAAGCTGGAAGACGACAAGCTCGGGTTCGTGGCGTCGATGGACCTGAATCCGCAGAAGTCGCGCGTGCTGCTGCGCCTGGCGCTCCTGAAATCTCGCACCAACGCGGAGCTGCAGAATCTGTTCGCCACCTACTGAGCTGAGTGCGACTGAATCCTTTCCGGCGGTTCCAGCCGGACCATCGACCGCCCGCGCTTGCCGCGCTGCCGCTGCGTCGTGGCCGGCGGCGCGCTGCTCGCGCTCCTCGCGCCGTTCGGCGCAGCCGAAGAGCCGCTGCTGCAGCGTCGGTGTTCTGCTGGCCGTCGCCGGCATGCTGGAAATTCTCCACGGCGTCCGCCGGGCAGACTCCGCCGCGCCTGCGGCGAGCCGTCGCCAGCGGCGCCACTCGACCGTCCTGATGGGCCTGTTCGTGGTTTCCGCGCCGTTTCTCGCGGGAACGGCCCTGATCCTCTTCTCGGCGATCTCGTTTGCACTGGACGCCCTCGGCCATGCGCGGACTGCCTGGAGCAGCGCGGGGCATCGCGCACGCTCGCGGCACTCGCCGCTCTCGGCAACATGACGCGTCGCCCTCGTCCTTCCGATCTCGCAGCAGTTCTCGCACACGTGGGTCGTCTCGATTGCGGCCGCCCTGAGGATGGCCGGCATTGCCTGGACCATGTCGGTCACGCCGGTGCTGGCGGCGGCAGACGCGAGCCGCACGGCGCTGGACGACCTCGGGCTCGGCCGACCAGCCCGGCGCCGCGGCCCTGCGCTGCCGAGGTCGCGGCTGAAGAGCAGGCGCGCGTCGCCGAGCGATCGCCGGTGGACCATCGCATTTCTCGTCAGTCTGTTCGCGATCCACATGGCGCGCATCCAGGGTGACGGGACGCTGCTCGGACTCGCCTCTCCGGCGATCTCGCTCCTCGGCGACATGTCGCTGGCCGTGATCTTCACGTTCGCGATCGTCGTTCCGATCGTCTTGTCAGTCCGAACCTCGACGCGCTGGCTGGAACACCTCGTCTGGAAGTGGTACTCGCCGCGGGCGATGCGGCACTGACGTGGCGATATCGCCCGGCAGCCGGCTGGCTGCGATTTCGTCTCCGCATCGGGATGCGGCTTCGCGAAAGCGCAGTGCTCGGTACCCAGCCGCGTTGTGGCGCGGTCTCCCGACCGGCCTGCCGGTTGCCGCCATCATCGCGGCGACGGTTCCCGTCTGGGGCATGAGCTGGTTCTTCGATACCGGAGAACTGGGCCTCCGGCATCTGGAACTCCTGGGCCGAAGCGCGGACGGATCGATGGCGCGAGGCGATGGTAACGAGCGGTCACCAGCGGATCGCGAGCGCGTCGCCGACGACTGTTCGCGGTGGCTCCGTCCGGGCAACTGCCGGGCGGACTTCTCGTTCATCGTCATCGGCGATACCGGCGAAGGCGACGCGTCGCAGCAGTGCTGCGCGATCAGATCCTGACGGTCGCGCGGCGCGACGACGTGCGGTTCGTGGTCATTTCATCGGACGTCGTCTATCCGAACGGCGCGATGAAGGACTACGAGGCCAAGTTCTGGCTGCCGTTCAAGGGCGTGCAGCAAGCCGGTCTACGCGATACCGGGCAACCACGACTGGTACGACGCGCTCGAGGCGTTCCTGGCGACGTTTCTCGAGGCCGATGCCGCGCGGCTCGCGATGCGCGCGCGGGCAGAGGCCGATCTGCGGCTGTCGAGCACCACGGAACGCGCGTATCGACGGCCTGATCGCAGGAAGCCACAGCGCCTGCGACAGCGAGTACGAGGTCCCGACCGGGTTTCAGCGTGCGCCGTTTTTCGAGATCCAGTCCGAGCGCTTCGCGCTCGTCGCCATCGACACCGGGATCGTGAAACGGATCGATCCGGCGCAGCAGGCAGTGGCTCGAATCGGCGCTCGATCGGGCAAAGCGGCAAGACCATCATGGCCGTCGTCGGGCACCCGTTCTACGCCGGAGGCTACGACCAGACCATGCGGCACGAGCCGATTTCGTCCGGCTCAAGCAGCTGCTTCGTCGATCGCGGCGTGACGATCATGATGGCCGGCGATACGCACGACCTCGAGTACTACGCCGACCGCCTCCGCCACTGGCGAACCGCCGTGCATTACTTCGTGAACGGCGGCGGCGGCGCGTATCTGAGCTTCGGCACCGTCGCTTCAGTGGCCTGGCAAGTCACCGACGGCCGAATGGGCGTTCTATCCGGATCGACAGGAGCGTCATGGACAAGCTCGAGCACCGCACGCCGTGGTTCAAGCGGCCGGCGCTGGTGGTGGACGAACCGCTTCGACGCCTGGCCGTTCTCCGCCGAATGGCTCTCGGGGCTGTTCGACTACAACGTCGCGCCGTTCTTTCCAGAGCTTCTTCGAAGTCCGCGTCGAAGTCGTCAGCCCGGCGGATCAGGCTGCTGCCGTACGGCGTTCACGGGCAACTGAGGTGGCGGGAACTCGCGCACTCGCCTGAGATGCGAGCGGTCACGAGAGAAGACGACCTTGCCGAGTGGATCGTCCCGATGCGGTGAATTCGCGTCGCTCAATTCTTGATTCTTAACTCCTGATGGCTAATTAACGTCCCGTCCTTGATCGGGCTTCGCCGGCGCGGCGAACCAGTTCTCTTTCGCGACGACCTTCGGCGCGTTGGGATCGAACACGTAGTTCGGCGACATGATCTGCACGCCGTACTCGTTGAACAGATCCTGGATGTTGGCGTGCAGCGTGTGCAGCGTGTGGGGTTTCGAATCCTGACGTTCCAGCGCGACGATCAGCGGTAGTCTCACGTAGAAGTCCTCGAAGCGCCTCCTGCAGCACGCGAGGCTTCGGTTCGCTGCGGAGTCCAGGCGTGCGTTCGGCCGCGAGCAGGAGCAGCTCCTGCACCTGCCTCCACGGCGCGTCGTAGCCGATGGTCACCGAGGTCAGGATGTAGGTGCCCTCGGTGTCTCCAAAGCGCGAGTAATCGCGTTGTCGTCTGAGAGACGACCAGGGCGTTCGGGACCGTGACGTCTTCGTTCCAGACCGTCCTGAGCTTGGTGGACAGAACACCGAGGTGCAGTGACGGTTCCTTCGACGTCGCCGATCTTCACGAAGTCGCCCTCGCGCAGCGCGCGCGAGTAGGTGATCATGAAGCCGCTCATGATCTGATTCATGATGCCGCTCGATCCGAGCGTGATCATCAGCCCCAGAAACACGCTCACGCCCTTGAAGGCCTCGGTGTCGCTGCCGGGCATGCGGGTAGGCGACGATCGCGGCAAAGAGCCACAAGAGCCCGGTCACGATACGGCGGGTCGGCCGCGCGGTTTCGGGTAGCATGCCAATGAACTGTGATGCGGCCCGCGCTCGATCAGCGTAGAACCAGAGCCTCGACAGGCGAACGACGAAGCGCGTGACCACGAAAATCAGAATGACCGTGAACAGGCCCGGGATGCCTCTCGATGATGCCGAGCCCCAGCGTTTCAACGGTCGTCAGGAGAAAGCCGCGGAGCGACTCGCCCCACGGGCGCGTGTAGGGAAATTGCCGCAGCACGAACGTCAGTATCCGAGTAGGTGACGAGCAACTCGAGCACGACGGCGATGGTGGACAGCAGGCCGCGCTGGAAATCGAGGAGACGCGATGAGCGGACCGGACTCGACGTCGGCCAGTCCTGATTTCGCGAGTTGCTGCTCGGACATCGCGGTCAGCCTGTCGCCGACCGCGAACTGCGCCTTCCGAATCGCCCACAGAACGACCAGACCGAGCGCCAGAGCCGCGAACGCGGCGATCGCGGCCACGAATGATCCTGCCGGGAGCGCGCGAATCTCGTCGGCCTCGAAAGGGCCTGCTGCAGGTGCGCGACGGCTAAAGCAGTGACGGATCCAGAGCGTTTCACCGGCGAGATCGTCGACGTCGGCGTTGGTCAGCGCGATGACCAGGCGGTTCGCGACCCTGATCATCGCGCCGCCGTCGAAGACGACTCGACTCGACCGGCCCCGTGATCCCCTGGCTGGCCAGGTCTTCGAGACTTCGCTCGGCGCCCGCGGCGCGCTCACCGGGACTGCGACCGAGCACTCGGGCCCTCAGTTCGACAATCGGCCTGTTCGTAAAGGTGACCGTGCGCGGTCTCCTGCGAACGCTCGGCGCCGATGACGAGCCGGTACCGAACCCTGTGCCGGCGGTGCGGCAGGCGCCGGCTGGGTCTGCGCCAGCGACAGCCACCGCAACCGGATGCAACGGCGGCCGCGATCATCAACGTCCAGTCAGCGATCTGGTTCTCATGCGCGCTCCTCGAGCCTCGGCAGTCTCAGATGCAGCACAACCGGCTCCCCATACCGCTGCCACGAACCGACGCGGCGAGAATCGCGATTTTCGCTCTCGGTGATCAGGCTCTCCGTCGTCGAACGCGAGATCGGTCACGAACGAGCGACATCGGTGAACCCGACGCCGGCCAGGCACAGGCGGCGGCATAGATCTGGGCCCCACGTGACGCCATCGGGCAGCGCCGGCGCGGCCGCTCTTCACCGGCAAGCCAGCTGAACAGCACGGATACCGATCTGTTTTCCGAGCACCAGGCCCAGCACGATGCCGAGTCCGACTGGGCGAGTCAGCGCCGCTCCGGTGATCTGCAGCGACCACTCCCGCGTTGAAGAACGCGAAGAGCGGCAGGATCAGGAACGCCACCACGGGATGCAGGTAGTGCTCGAGAACCTGCCCCATCGGACGCATGCCGCTCGTGGCACGATGGAGAGCCTCGAGCGCTCGTGTTGTTCGTGGTCGCTGATCATACTCTCGCGGGTCAGCGCATCGCGCGTGCAAATCGTCGAGGCGGGCCGACACCGTCGCAGAAGAATTCCTCCGGCTCCCATTTCGCCCGGATGGGAATCATCATGGCCACGAGGATTCCCGCCACCGTCGGATGCAGGTTCGACAGCGTCACCGAGACCCATACGAGCAGTGGCCATGAAGAGGTAAGAGGCCGGGCCGGCGGAAGTCCTTCCGCGTCGCCAGGGCGATCACGGTCAGCGCGGCGCCTCCGAGCGTCAGCGCCCACACGCGGATCGTTTCGGTATAGAAGACGGCAATGACCAGCACCGCTCCCAGGTCGTCCGGCGATGGCGAGGGCGGCAAGAAATATTTTCAGGCCGATCGGGGACGCGTTTGCCGAATGCGGCCAGGATGCCGATCGCAAACGCGCGATGTCGGTCGCCATCGGCACGCCCCAACCGTCAGCGCCCGGGCCGCCGGCGTTGAGGGCCGCGTAAATCGCCGCGGGCACGACCATGCCGCCCGAGCGCAGCCATGACGGGAAGCGTGGCCTTCTGCACCGTGGACAGCTGTCCCAGGACGAGCTCGCGCTTGATCTCGAGCCCGATGACGAAGAAGAACACGGCCATCAGCAGGTCGTTGATCCAGTGCTGGATCGACGACGTGTAGACGCCTTCGCCGATACCGACGCCGACAGCTGTATGTGTCAGTCGCAGATAGAGATCGCGCTGCGGAGAATTCGCCCAGGCCAGGGCGGCGATGGTCGCCACGAGCAGCACGATGCTGCTCGCGGCTTCCCAACGGACGAATCGCGCGAACAGGTTCTCAGTGCGGGAGGAGCCAGTCCCGCCGGCGTGAGCCACTCCCGAAGAGCTCAATAGATTTCCGGCACGAACCTGCGCCGAGCGATCGACTTTTCGTCGTCGTAGGCGTGCTTCTTCGATCGGTTGGGCAGGTAGACCTTCGGACGCTCGATTCGCTTGTAAGGAATCCGCTTCAGCAGGTGCGCGATGGTGTTCAGGCGGGCGCGCTTCTTGTCGTCGGACCTCACGATGAACCAGGGCGAGACGCTGGTGTCGGTGGCCTTCAGCATCGCGTCGCGAGCCGATCGAGTATCTCATCACACTTGGCACGCGACGGCAGGTCCATGTTGCTCAGTTTCCACTGGCGCATCGGATCCTTGATGCGCGCCTCGAATCGCCGCTGCTGCTCCTTGTTGCTGACCTCGAGCCAGAACTTGACCAGGATGATGCCGCTGTTGATGACCTGCTTCTTCGAACGCCGGGGTCAGCTTGAGGAACTCCTCGTACTGCTCGTCGGTGCAGAACCCCATCACGTGTTCCACGCCCGCGCGAGTTGTACCAGCTGCGGTCGAAGATCACGATCTCGCCCGCCGCAGGAAAATGCGGAGGTAGCCGCTGGATGTACATCTGGCTCTTTCGCGGTCGGTGGGCGCCGGGAGCGCGATGAGCCGGAATACGCGCGGGCTCACGCGCTCGGTGATGGCCTTGATCGTGCCGCCCTTGCCGGCGGCGTCCCGGCCCTCGAAGACGACGATGACCCGCAACCCTTTCGCCTTCACCCACTCCTGCAGGATGCAGAGTTTCTCCTGCAGCTTTCAGAAGCTCCTTCTACGAACTTCTTCTCTTTGAGCTTTGCCATGATTCTCCTCGTCTACGGCTGCGGCTCAGGCTGCCAGCCGCCGCCGGGTTCGATAAAGTTCGCGCGCGCGCGCAGCTCGGATCCGCGCGTCTGCGCCAGCAGCAGCTCCTGCTCGGAACAACTCCTGATCGGCCGTGAGGATCTCGATGGTAGCTGGCAAGGCCCGAGTCGTAGCGTGAACGCGCCAGATCGGACGCGTCGGTCAGCGCCGTGACGCCTTCCTGTCGTTGCACGCGGACTTCGGCCAGCTTCTGAATCGTCACGAGCGAGTTGGCCACCTCGCGGTAGCTGTTGAGCGCGGCCTTCTGATATTCGGCCAGCGCCGCGTTGAACCGTGCCTGCACGGCTTCGGCGTTGCGGCGCAACCGGCCCGCCTGAAAGATCGGCTGGAAGAGTCCCGGACGTGAGCGACCAGATCGCGCCGTCGCCGCCGAGAAACGATCGTCAGATCGCCGCTGACCCCGCCGAGAAAACCGGTGAGGCTGATCGTGGGATAAAGAGCGACTTGGCGATGCCGATGTCGGCGTTGGCCGAGACCAGCAGTTGCTCCGCCTGGACGACGTCCGGCCGCCGCTCCAGCAGAGACGGGCAAGCCCCGCCGGAATCGGCGGCACCAGTGTGCCTTCGGGACCGATGGCCGTGCGGGTGATCGCACTGGGCGGCCGGCCGAGCAGCATCGAAATCGCATTTCCACGACCGCGATCTCGCTGTTCGATGTCCGGAATCGCGGCGGCGGTCTGCGCGCGGTTCGCGATGATCCGATCGAGCTCGAGCCGGTTCGAGACGCCGCCGTCGAGGCGGTTGCGGAAATACGCGACGGTCTCGTCGTTGAGTCCGAGGGTGCGGCGCGCGATCTCCAGCTGCACGTCGAGCTCGCGCAGCAGAAATAGTTCGACGCGACGTCGCCGACCAGCGTGACCATGACGCCGCGCCGCGCCTGCTCGGTGGCGAGGCCAGCGCCACCGCAGATTCCCTCTCGCGGCGGATGCGGCCGAAGAGATCGAGCTCCCACGACAGCTGAAAGCCGTAGGTGCCACTCTGGTGCGTCGTGTCCTCGTTCTGGAGAGTCGTCTTCCTTCTGGGCGTTCGACGCCTGCCGCACGCCATAGCTCGCGACGCCGTCGACTTGTGGATAGAGGAAGGTTCCCGGAATTCCCGCGCGGGCGCGTGCTTCTTCCACGCGAGCCACGGCGACCTTCCAAGTCGAGGTTGTTGGCAATCGCCTCTTTGATCAGGTTCTGCAGCGACGGGTCGTCGAAGATCTGAAACCAGGGCGCATCCGCCAGCGATTCGGCCTGCGCGCCTTCCGCGAAACGGAACTGCGGTGGAGGCGCCAGCGGCGGCCGGGCGTAGTTCGGCCCGACCATGCAGCCGGTGGCCGCGAGGGCGACGAAGACAGTCGTAACGAGACGGACGTGCGACGGCACGGCGCGCGGCATCAGTGTCCCCGTGCCCGTGCTCGGTGGCGAGCGTCGGTGGCGAGGCAGGTGCTGGAGCGGGCGCATGCTTCTTCGCGCCGATGACTTTCTCGGTGACCACGTAGAGCATGGGAATCAGGCATACGCCGAGAATCGTCGCGACGAGCATCCCGGAAAAGACCGTCATGCCTATCACCTTGCGCGACTCGGCGCCAGCGCCCGTCGCCGTCAGCAGCGGCACGACACCGAGAATGAACGCGAACGCGGTCATCAGAATCGGCCGGAAGCGGAGCTTGGCGGCATTGAGCGCCGCGTCCATCAGCGGCTTCCCCGAGTCGAACTCCATCTTCGCGAACTCGACGATGAGAATCGGCGTTCTTCGCGGCGAGACCGATCAGCATGATCAGGCCGATCTGCGCGAACACGTTGTTGACATAGCTCTCGGAGATGAACGTGCGCGCGAGATACAGAGCCCAGGTAGGCGCCGAACAGCTGCGAACGGCGTGCCGAGCAGCACGCTGAACGGCAGGCCCCAGCTCTCGTACTGCGCCGCGAGAATCAGGAACACCAGGAAAATGGCGAGCATGAATACGGTGGCGACGCCCGGCGCCCGCCGTTCCTGAAGGACATGTCCGCCCAGTCGAAGGTCACGTCTCCCGGCAGCACTTCGCGCGCCGTCTGTTCGAGCGCGTCGAGCGCCTGAGACGACGAGAAACCCGCTGCCGGCACACCCGTCACCTCGGACGCGCGGAACAAGTTGAAGCGGTTCGTGAACTCCGGACCGTTGCTGCCTTGCGTCGTGACCAGGGAATCGAGCGGAACCATCCCGCCCGTCTGGTTCCGCACGAAGAACAGCCCGAGCTGTTTCGGATCTCGTCGGAACTCGGGCTCGGCCTGAACGTACACTTGTAAACCCGGCCGAATCGATTGAAGTCGTTGACATACGAGCTGCCAAGCAGCGCGCCGAGCGTTGTGTTCACGTCGGTCAGCGGCACCCTGACTTGAGCGCCTTGCTCCGATCGATGTCCGCGAAGATCTGCGGAACCGTCGCGCGATACAAGGTCGAGATTCTTCCGATCTCCGGGCGCTTGCGCGCGGCCTCGATGAACCGCTGGGTCTGCTGGGCGAGATAGTCAGGCGATCCGCCGCTGCGATCCTGGAGTTCCATCGTGAAGCCGGCGCCCGTTCCAAGTCCTGAATCGACGGCGGTCCGAACGCCACGACACCGCCTTCGGGAATCTGCTGGGCAAAGGCGCGATTCAACGCGGCGATGATGCCGTTCGCGTGCGTCTCTTCGGTCGTCCGGTCGGCCCACTCCTTCAGCTGCACGAAGAAGAAGCCCATGTTCGACGAGTACGCGCCGGTCAACAGCGAATAGCCCGAGATCGCGTTGTATCCCTCGATGCCCTCGGTCTTGGCCAGGATCGCCTCTGCCCTCTTCATCACCGCGTCGGTCCGCTCCGAGCGACGCCGCATCGGGCAGCAGCGCGTTCACCATGATGAAGCCCTGGTCTTCCTCGGGCACGAATCCGCCGGGGATTCGCTGCACGAGCGCGACGATGACGTACATCAGGATGCCGATGAACGCGAGGCTGATCACAAACTTTCGGGCCAGCACGCCGGCGAAACCGACATACCGATCGGTCGTCCAGCCGAACACCTTGTTGAAACCGTTGTAGAACGGCTGAAGGAACGACTTCTTCCCTCCTGCCGGCTTCAGCAGCAGTGCCGCCAGAGCCGGGCTCAGCGTCAGAGCGTTGATCACCGACAGCAGCACGGACAGGGCGATCGTGATCGCGAACTGCTGATACAGCCGGCCGGTGATGCCACCCATGAAGCCGACCGGCACGAACACGGCCGCGAGAATCAACCCGATGGCGACGACCGGGCCAGACACTTCCTCCATGGCCTTGATCGTCGCTTCCTTCGGCTGCATCCCATGCTCGATGATGCATGACCGCCTCGACGACGACGATCGCATCGTCCACGACGATGCCGATCGCGAGCACGAGTCCGAGGAGCGACAGCACGTTGATCGAAAACCCGAGCATCGGGAAGAAGATGAACGCGCCGACGAGCGAGACCGGCACGGTCATCAGCGGAATCAGCGTCGCGCGCCAGTTCTGCAGGAAGACGAACACCACGACGATGACGAGACCGATAGCCTCGAAGAGGGTGTGCTCGATCTCCACGATGCCCTCGGAGACCGGCAGCGTCGTATCGAGCGAGACGAGTATCCATATCCCGAGGGAAGCGCAGCTTCGAGGTCATCCATCGTCTGCTTGACGCGGCTCGCGACGTCGAGCGCGTTGGTGCCCGGAATCTGAAAGACGGCGATGACGGCGGCGGGCTGCTGGTTGTGCCGGCCGATCGCGCTGTACAGCATCGTGCCGAGCTCGAGGCGGGCGACATCTTTCAACCGGACTTCGGCGCCGGTGCCGGTCGTCCGCACGATGATGTTGCCGAACTCCTCCTCGTTCAGCAGGCGGCCCTGGGTGCGGACGGTATAGGTGTATTCGGTGCCTGCCGGCCGCGGGCGGACCGCCGATCTGGCCGGCGGGGCTCAACTGGTTCTGCTGGTTGATCGCGTTGACGATGTCGGGGATGGTGATGCCGAGCCGCCCGATGACGTCGGGACGCAGCCAGACGCGCATCGCGTAGTCGCTGCCGCCGAACAGGTTGATCTGTCCGACGCCGGGAATGCGCGCGATGGCATCGTTGATGTTGATCGTCGTGTAGTTCGACAGGAAGCTGCTGTCGTAGGTGCCGTTCGGCGACTTGAGCGAGAGCACGAGCAGCGGAAACGCCAGCGACTTCTTCACCGACACGCCGTAGTTCTTCACCGACTGCGGCAGCTGGGGCAGTGGCCTGCGACACGCGGTTCTGCGTGAGCACGTTGTCCATGTCCAGGTTCGACCCGACCTCGAACGACACCTTCAGCGTCAGCGTGCCGTCGTTGGCGTTGGTCGACTTCATGTAGATGCCTGTTCTCGACGCCGTTGACTCTGCTGTTCGAGCGGCGTCGCCACCGACGCTTCGACGTCGGTGGCGCTGGCGCCGATGAAGGTCGTCGTGACCTGGATCATCGGCGGCACGATCTCGGGATACTGCGCGATCGGCAGGCCCTGCATCGCGACGAGGCCGAGCATGCACGGTGATGATCGACATCACCATCGCGACGATGGGCCGGTTGACGAAAAAGCGGGCCATGGGCTACTTCGCCTCTGCGACGGCGTTTCCAGGCGCCTCGCCTGCGTTCGGTGGCCGCGCGGCGCGGCTTGGCGACGACGGTCATGCCGTCCTGGATCGCGCTGAAGGCCCTCGACGACGACCTGCTCGCCGGGCTTCACGCCTTCCTCGATCACCCAGAGCGAATCGACGCGCTCGGCCCGACCTTCACGTTGCGGAACGACACCTTCTCGCTGCGTCGACGACGCGCCACGCTGTAGAGGTTCTGCAGCTCCTGCACGGCGCGCTGTTGCACGAGGAGCGCGCCCGCCTTGTTCTCGAGCGAGGAGACGAACGCGTCCGAACTGGCCCGGTCTCGCAGCTGTCCGGGATTGGGAAAGGCGATTTCCAGACCGAGAGTGCCGGTCGTCGAATCGACAGCGCCTCGAGCATGACCGTCGTCAATCGGCCCGTATGCGAGTAACGGGAACCGTCGGCGAGCAGCAGCTCGATGCCTTCAGCGGTCGGCGAACTGCCAGTTCTTGACGCCTCGCCAGGACGCCGCCGACGCACGCTTGACGAATCTCAGCTACTCGGCTTCGCTCACGCCGACGCGGAAGAGAATCGGATCGATCTGCGAGATCGTGGTGAGCAGCGTGCTCTCGCCACGGCCGACGAGATTGCCCGGCTTCACGCGTGTCGTTCCGGCGAGTCCGCTGATCGGCGACGTCACGCGCGTGTAGCTGAGGTCGAGCGTCGCCTCTTCGACGGCGGCCCTGGCGGCATTGCACCTGCGCCCGCGCGGCGCCGAGCTGCGGCGACAAGCGCGTTGTCGAGCTCCTGGCTGACTCGCCGCCTCGCTTCGCGACAGAGCGGTGGCGTGTAGCGGGCGACGTCGGTTCCTGGCCTTCTCGAGCCGTCGCCTGCGCATCGCGCCTGATCGGCCTGCGCGCCGCGCCAGCGTGGCCTCGAGCGGCCTCCGATCGATCTGATACAGGAGCTGCGCCCTGGCGAACGAAGCACTTCTCGCGGATAGTCGACGGTCTCGAGGAAGCCTTCGACGCGGGCCCTGATGTCGACGTCCCGGGAAGCCGGTGGTCTCGGCCCGATCGAGTTCGAGATACGAGCGGCACGTCCCGCTGAACGCGACGGGCGCGACGTAGACCTCGGCGGGCGGCGCCGGCGTGGGGCGCCGGCGCCGTGCACCCGCCAGCGCGAGTGACGCCGTGGCAAGGGACGATGGCGAGTCTTCGGGTGACGCACGGCGGTATCTCCTCTGGGAACCCGGTACGGCCGTGATTGTTGCAAACCAGTCGCCGCCTCTACACCGGCCAGACCGTCTCGACGGTGCGCCGGCGTCTGCGCGAATCCGGTAGTCGGCCAGCAGCGCACGGTCACGTTGTCCGGTCCCACCTCGCCGCCGGGGCTTGATCGATCAAGCCGCTGGCGGTCGTCGTTCGGACGACAGCGGCGGAGGCCAGGGCGTATCGGCGATCTGATCGTCGCTGAGCGCGTCCGTGAGCCCGTTGGTGGCGAGGAGCCAGGACCGATCGCCGGACGCAGCGCGGACATGTTCGATCTCGACCTTTCGGGCCGCCGATGCGGCCGCCGAGCGATTCGGTCACAGACGTGCGCGGCATCCAGCTTCGGGTCGGCCAGCTTGCGTGTGGCCCGGGCGCGGGCGCGGTCAGCTCCTCCCGCCGCCGCGTGATCCGTCGTCAGGCGAATGAGCGCGCCGTCGCGAAAGAGGAACGCCTTCGCGTGGCCGACGTATGGGCAGAGGACAGGTCGATGCCGGCGATATACTGGCGGTCAGCTGCTCGCGGCCATGCCGGCGAGACGACGCTCGTCCGAGCGGCTCCGCCTCCCGAACCGCGTCGTTGGCGCGCCGGTAGAAGAACTCACCGTGCTCGATCATGTCACGCGAGGGCGAAGTCGGATCCGCGGACGTTCCACCGGCCGGAGTGAATCGCCAGGTGCGCGACCGCGCTCCAGCGCGACGCGGCTCGCGCGGGATGCCGGCGCTCTCGGCTCGCCGAGGCCGTCGGCCACCAGCAGGGCGTAGCCGCATATCTGCGAAGTCTGCCCGGCAGGTCGGAGCGGATTGCGCTCGTCGCCATCGTCTGTTGCACGCGGCCGAGGCGAAGGGCGAGGTAGTGATCGGTATTGTGCGCCTGGACCTTGCCGGCAGTCGGTCCGAGCGCGCCGACGTCGAGCTCGACGATCCGACGGCAGCGGTGCACGGAGTGCACTGGTCTGGCCGCCGCACCGCCACGTCGCATCGGAGTCGCCGTTGTCGTCGCTCATCGTGTGTGTCCAGACGACTAGTCGACGCCAGGCACGAGATGTGCCAGCCACGCGGTATCGAGGCGCGACCCTGACGCTGTCCGGGTGACCGCCTAAGCCGTGAGCGTCCCCGGCGGCTGGGAGCCGGCGTCAGTTCGGCGACGGTCACTCGTTGGCCGGATCGACGACATGTTGCGCTGCGGAGCTGCGGCTTTGCACTCGCTGAGCCGTTGGTCTGGCACGCGCCACGCGCCACGACGATGCCGACAAGAAAGCCACGATCATCGAACGGATGGGCGAGCAGGGGCCTCCTGCTGCCGGCGCTCGTCGCCCAGCGCGCTCGCCGCGAGCGCGCGGCTGTGACACCACCTGACGCTGCTGCAGAGCGGCTCACGCCCACGCGGTCGCGCCGCGAGCACCGGTTCCGAGCCTGCGGATGGCGCGCGAAGCGAGCGGCCTCACCGACAGCGCGCTCGATCGCATCGTCGAAGGGAGCCTGACGATTGGCGGCAACATCGCTGCACATCCCGCACGCGGAGTCGATCGTCGAACACCTGTTCGAGGAATTGCGCTCTGATGCTGCCGCCGCTCGAAGTGGCGGGGCGGGCGCATCCGGACGTGCAGGCGCGGTTCGACATCTACCGCCGGCGTTGGACGACCTTGTCGCCCGTGCGCCGCTGTGTCGCGAGGACCAGTTGATCATCAGCGCCATCGCGCTGTTGGACCCGAGAGGACCGGGAACGGCACGACCGGCGCATCAGCTGGCGATCGATCTGCACGGCGAGCTCATGCGCCTCGAGGCGACCGTGCTGGCTGAGACGATCGATGGCGCGCACGCCTACGGCGCTGACGGCGCGCCGATCGGCCGCTCGTGCGCGCGTTCAGGAAGGGTGTCAACGAAACGGCGTCGCTCAAATTCGATCACCCGGCCTCGACACCATCGCCACGCGCGACGGGAACCGGCCTCCATCCATTGCGATCTCGGCACGACCGCCGCGCACGTGATCGTAATCATCGCCGTGACCGGGCTGTCGGCCATCGTGACCTACACCGACGTCCACCGGAAGCGGATCAGTTCCTGCAGGACACGCTGCAGCCGTTCCCGGTCGAATGGTCCGCCGCACCGGCGGGCGAGAACTATGACATGGAGCATCGGGCGCTGGGCGGCCGCGACGCCCGACGATCTCGAACGGTACCTGACGCATCTCGGGTCGCGTCTGGTCTTTCTCATCGACTGGAACCGTGCGCGCAAGCGGCTCGACGGCTGGTCAGGAGAATCCGAAGCGACCGGCCTGCTGAAGTGGGCGGCCGACAACAACGTCGGGCATCGAGGCTTCCTCCAGGTTGACGACAACGGGGTGATCGATGCGGCGCTCGAGCGCGCGGCGCCCGTCCACCTGCGACCGGCGGCCTCGACGACTGGCTCGGGCCGGAGGCGGCCCGCGACTTCCTCACGTCGGTGTTGCGCGTCACCTCATTGGGCCCTGACCGCCGGCCGGTCGATGAGCCTGATCGAGGACGAGATCGAAGCCGGAGACTGGTCAGGCATCTTCAGACGAATGATCCTCACATGCTGCAGGCCGTCGCTGAACACGCCACGATCGTCGCCGCGCTCGCCGAGCGCGTGCGGCAGACGATCGTGCATGCGTGCAGCGACGAGACGTTTCACCAGTCGACGTTGACCGCGGAACTGGCCAAGCGATGGTCGACGCACGCGGATCAGCTCGTGGTCCGCACTCGCGGCGGCGCACTCCGCGCGTCCGAGCGGGCGGTGCGAGCAGTTGCTCATCGAGGCCGACGGCGCGGCTGACGCGCTCGAAGAAGCCGCGTTCATGCTGACGCTGCTGCCGGACGCGGTCGATCCCGAAACGCCGCGCTGCTGGTCGGTCTGGCCGACCTGGTGACGGACACGGTGCGCCAGTATATGTTCGCTGTCTCGAGCAGAGGCCGCGACCTGTCGTCGACTGACTACTCCTGATGTGGACGACTTTCTGGTCGGCGTCGACCGGCTCATCGACTTGCATCTGCCAGGCGAGCGCGAAGAAGCGCAACGCTGACCGAGCGGCCGCTTCGCGGTCCCGGCGATTTTCACCATCTGCACGTCGTGCGGCGACGTCGCGCGCGGCTTCGAGCGGACGTCGACCGGCCTGGCGCGCTGCGCCGCGATGGTCCGTGACCACGTCTTGCGCACCCAGCCAGATCGATGACGTATCACCCGCGCCGGCCCACATCCAGACGCACAACGCTGTGAGCACGCGTGACGGCATGTCGTGGCCGGCCCCGCGAGGCATGCGGCGTCGGCCCACGATGGCGGGAACATGGCTTGCCTCGCGTCCACGCCGGGAGTGGATGTGGCTGTCCATGAAAAGATTGATCTTCTGCGGTGCGATGCTCGTCAGCGCGGTGGCGCTCGATGCCAGTCAACAAGTGCGCGTGCGCGTGTCGCCGCAAATTTCCATGGCGCCTGCCGATGTCATCGTCTACGTCACGGTTGAACGAAGCGCCGACAATCGCATGCTGAGAGTGAGCGCCCAGTCGGAGGACTTTTTCGGAGCAGCGAAGTGCCGCTCGAGGGCGAAGGCAGCGCGCGGATCAGCATCTCCGGTTTCGAGAGCTCCCGTCGGGCGAGCACGACGCACGGCGGACGTGCATCGGTCCGGCCGGCCAGCGGCGAGCCAGCGCGAATTGCGTGTTGAGGGTCAACTGATGTTGACCGCTGCCGGTGCGTCCTGCGCTCACGAGCCCCGGCCCTCACCTGGCTCACGACCGCCGGATCGGCAGTCGCGCACTCCGTACTGGATCGGCACCTGGGCTGCAGTCCGCGCGGGTCGCGGGCGCGACATGGCGCCGACCTCGAGGATCGGGATCGACTGCTCGCCAACCGGTTGGTCTATCGGATTCGTGACGCACGCGCCGGCGACATCGTGATGTTCCGCTATCCGCTCCAGCCCCGAACTGTCGTTCGTCAAGCGGATCATCGCCGAAGGCGGCGACACCGTCAGCATCGTCGACGGCCAGGTGTATGTGAACGACGCGCATCTCGACGACGATTTCATTCCCCCGCAATTCCGCAGTCATGACAACTGGGGACCGCAGGTCATTCCCGAAGGCTCGACTTCGTGCTGGGCGACCACGCAACCGCAGCTCCGACAGCCGCGAGTGGGGCATGGTTCCCAAGAAGCATACATCGTCGGCAAAGTGCAGCTGCGGTGGTGGCCCCCGACATCGGTCCGGCTGTTCTAATCACCTGACGACCCGCATCGCTGCCGGACGGGACGCGCGTCCCGGTCAGGCTGTGACGTTCATCAGTTCAGAGGATTCGAGGACGGCGATCGGATAGCGACATCACCGTCGCAACGCAGGGACGGTGATCCCGCGGAGGCTGCGCCGACCGTGGGACTCGCGTGCCGCCGATTCGGAGCGACCGCGCTTGACCACGCGCCAGTGCCTGTCCAGCCGATGCGGCTGGCTGGTTGCCGTGTGGATGGTCTTCGCCCGATCGCGCGCCCGCGGGCGGGCCAGCAGCCGGTTGATTGAATCCATCAGGTCGTGCGGCAGGCACGGTTTGGACAGAAAGAGATCGCACCTGGCGCCGGTCGCGCGATCGCGGTCGGTCGACCACGCTCGCGATGTGACCACGATGAGCGGGATGGCGGTCGTGCGGGGCGTCGCCCTTGAGTCGTGCGATGAGCTCGAGGCCGTCGATGTCGCCCGTGAGCGGAGATCTCCGTGACCACGGCATCGACGGCCGGGCCGCGGCGAGGCGCGTCGCGCCCGGTCTTCACCGCCACGACATGAAAGCCATGGTGCTGCAGGAACGCCGAATAGATCTGACGGGCGTCAGGATCTGCGTCGGCGACCAGGATGACTCTCGTTTCGGGCGATTCGTGAGGTCAGCATCGAGAGCCAGTCAGCGGCGGGCGCATTTGGGGCGGGCAAAGCGTCTGTCAGAGCCGAGCGTTGCCGAGATCGTGACGCGGACGGTGTCTTCGCATGATTGGAAACTGCTGAACCTTATGCAGAACGGACGCCACGGTCTGGCTGGATGCCCGGGACGCCGATCGCCGGAATCTGGCCGAATTCCGCGTCTCTCGAGCGCAAACGGCAGCCGTCACTGACGAGCCACCGCCACAGCGCACGCGCGACTCACAGCCGGCTGTGAGTCGCGCCCAGCGGCGCTCGACCCGCTAGATCGTCTGTCGCGCTCGAGCGCGGTGGCGCCGCGCCCGCACCAGCCCGCCTTTGCGGCCGGCGTCGCGCGCCTCGGCGCTGGACCACTCGGGCGCGCGGCCGCTCGCGTGGGCCGCTTTTCCGCCCTTGCTGGCGATCTCACGTTGCTTGTCATGACTCATCACGGCGAATCCTCGAGCTGGTGCGCACGGTGTCCTCCTGAAATGGCCGATCGCGGTGGCGCGAATCGGGCGACTCGACGCGCAAGCAACGTCGCAACCACGGCGCCGCCGGAGCGTCGCTTGCAGGTTGCCGAGCGCGGATGACGCCGGCGATGGATGATCTGCTCGCGCGCGTGAGACCGCTCGTCATGCTGCTTGACGTGCTCGGCGTCGCGCATGCCGCCGTCGCGTCGCCGACGCAGCTTACTCTCGTCAAGGTGCGGTCCGACAGCGAATCGATTTCTCGAAGATCAGGACTTCACACGCGGATGGGAGGGCTGGCCGGCGTTCGATCCCAGCATCGACTGGCGGATCGGACGGCCTGACGTCGATCGCGAGTCGCGGCTCTGGGTGTGACCAAGGTGATCTGCGAGCCCTGCGATACGGTGGTCACCTACGCGGCGCATCCGCCGGACTGACGTCGACGTGAAAACGAAAGTGTCGCCCGGACAGCGACCTGCGACGGGAATACCCGGCCGGCACGGTCATCGTCCTGCTGCGTCGATGCCAGCACAGTCGACGTAAGCCGTGCCGCGGACGCGCCGACATGGCGCTGCAGAGCGACCCGGCCCAGCGGCGCCTGCAGATCTGCTCCGCCATCGCACAGATGTTCTCGCGGCTATCCCACTCCGGAGACGTCAGCGGCACGATGCGCCGTGAGAGACTGACGGACCATCGTCACGCCGCCTCGCTGTCGTGAATGCCCGGTCCTTTGCCGCGGGTGCGCGAGTTGCACACGCACATTCCTAGAAGAACGACACGCCCTCGCCGTTGTGAGAGCTTCGCCGGCCCGCCCAAAGGACGCGCTCAATCATGGGGCACTTTGTCAGCAGAATCCGACGGTGCAGCCGCCGCCGGTCTCATGAGTGGTTTCATGTTCTCGAGAGGGATGCCGGTCACCGGCAGCCGCGCGGCGAAACACCTCGGCCGGTCCGCACTGGATTGGCTCCCGCCTCGTTTGTCGCCACGGCAACGGCGCGATGGTCACGATTCATCAGCCGCGGAGATCGCCGAGTGGCCCCAACCAGTCGGCCGTCACGTGTTCTATGCGGCGGTGGCGTATCGGCCGAACAGCGCGCCTGCCGCGCTCGGGACCGTCGTTGCGGGAGGCGCGACACCACCGTGGCCTTCCGCGATCGCCGCGTCCACTTCTCGCGGTTTGCCGTCGTCGACGCGAGTTTTCCGACCGCTCCAACCCGCCGAGGTGAGCGCGATCGTCGCGTTGATCGTAGAAGCAGCTGCCGGCCGATCGGACGGACGATTGACGCTCTGACGAGGCGCTGGCGGCGGTCGCTCAGCTGGCCGGCGCCCAGCGAACATTCGCGGGCTCATAAGCCGATCCGCCGCCGATCTTCATCAGCACGCGGCCGGCGGCGCTGGTGACCATCGACGGGTCGCCGATCTGGCATCTCCTCGGGAAGGGCCCGCTGCAAGTACGCCGTCAACACGAACTGGGACTCTGATTCGCGATCCGTCGAGCGCCACGCATTTCTGCGCGCGACGGCCGCTCGTGGCTGACCTCGTCCAACGTGCTCGGACCGTGGACGCGACCACGGACGTTGCCCGCGAGCTTCAACGATCTGCCTGGCGGCTCGCGCTGGGAGTCGGCGCACGCCTCCGTGCCTCCGTCCACAACGACGCCGGCGCGCACGCGGGCCGTGTTCGTCAGCCGCCAGCCCGCCGAACTGATCGAGCCTCGCGCGGGAGCCGGTGTATCGACCGGTGCCCGGCACGGCAAAACTGCAGTGGGTGACGCAACACCGACAGCGACGTGTTCCGCGAGGGACGCGCGGCATGGTAACTACCTGGTCGCGGGCCGGTGGTTCGCGGCGCCGGACTCACCGGACCGTGGACCTTCGCCACGCGCGACGCTGCCGGCTGAATTCGCAAGATCCCGCTCGAGCACCCGCGGTCGCATGTGCTGGCGTCGGTGCCGGGGACGCCACAGGCCGCCGCCGTCGTGCTGTCTCGCCCAGGCGCGTCACGCGGCGCGCGGTCAGCAAGAAGGCGTTGAAGGCGCTGGCTGTCGCGACGATGGTCCGCCGTCGTTTCTCACTGGATTCCCGATACGCCGGTCGCGCGCGCGGTCAACACCGACAAGGACGTTCTGAAGGCCGGCCGCTGGTAACTACCTGTGTCACGACGGTGTCTGGTTTTCCGCCGACATCGCCACCGGCCCGTGGCGCGTCACCGGAGCAATCCCGGCGGCGATCTATCAGATTCCACCCAGCTCGCCCGCGTATCGCGTCACCAATGTCGTCGTCGAGGACGACTATGAGGACTGGGCCGTGTTTCGCGACGACGGCCGCGTATAGCGGCACGATGGTCGCCGGCGACACGGTCGTCTGTCGGGCACCGGCATGCTTACGTCTCACGCCGGCCAGTCGGCTCGCGATCCGATGCACGTGGCACGGCCGTCGACCTACGGCGTCGGCGCGTGGCATAAACCCGTGGACCGCGACCTTCGCGCGGCCGCAGCGCGTACGGGCCTTCGCCGGCTGAAGGTCTGGCCGCGCGTGCCTACGACTCCTGGGATGTCCGCCTGGTGCAGAGCGCCGATCGCACCGGCGAATCGTCACCTGCCGCGCGCGACGTCGTCGGCACTGGCCGGCCCAGCTGACGCGCGCCGCACCCATCTATCGAGACGCGACAGGCGTGTGCCGGCCGCGACGGCGTCGTGTACCGGCAGCGTGCCGGCGTCTGGGAGAAGTATGGGAAAGCCGGATGGATCGCCGTCACGGCACCGTCGGCGAACGACGCGCCGATCGTCCGGCAGCTCGACGCCGACGGCGCGCGCGCGGACATCGGGCGCCGAACGGACTCGGGTCGCCGTCGGCCTGGAGCGCGAGTGGGGTCCTCGAGCGGCCAGCTACCGTCCGGCCTCGAGCGTGCGCCGGGGAGCCCCTAGCCATGCAGCCCTCTAATGTTGTTCCTCAAACAGTCGCGTAGCGAGGCCGATTGGCCCGGCCGATGCTCGCCGGAGTCGATTGACCGCGGCCTGGCGCTCACGACCAGCTGAAGTATTTCCTGGCGCTGCTCGCGCATGCCGCCGCGCATCGCCGACACGCCGAGTCATGCGCCGGCGACGCTGCGCGCGGAACGCGAGGCCGGAGGCATTGCCGATGCGTCCCTCGACGCGATCGTCGGGGCGAGCCGAAGCGTCGGCAAAGACGTCGTGCACATTCCCGGAGGCGGATCGATTGTCGGTCGCGTCTTCGCCAACGTCAGGCAGATGCATCGAGCCGGTCCTGACGGCTGCAGCGCTCGCGCGGCGATCTGCGCGAACGGGCCGAGGGCTATCAGGATCGGCTGAACTGGTTGCTGGCCGAGACGAGCTCGGATGACGGCGACAACCTGACGGATGGCCGCGCTGGCGTGCGATGACCAGGCGCGGCGACCACGGGCTTCGACAGCGCGCATCACCTCGCCACCGATCTTCGCTGGGAACTGAACCGACTGCAGGCGAACGTCGTCCTCGAACCGATCGATGGCGCCGACACCCACGGCTTGACCGAGGCCGATCGGCTGCTGGTCCGCACGTTCATGAAGGGTGTCCACGAAACGGCGGCACTCAAATTCGATCACGCGGGACTCGGACGACGTCGACGCGCGACCGCGACCACCTGTCGATTCGCAACGACCTCGAGGCCACGGGTGCACACGTCCAGATCCGGGTCGGCCCTCACGCGGTCACGGTGATCTACACCGATCGCCACGGTCCGCACCTGCGGTTTCTTTCGCGATCTCATGCGGCCGCATGAGCTCCACTGGGACGCCCTGACCGGCCACGGCGCCGTTGAACACTATCGCCGGCGAGCTACCGCGCCGAGAGCCCGGACGCGCTCGAGGCCTTTCTGTCCCACGTCGGATCGCGGCTCGTCTTTCCTGATCGACTGGAATCTGGCGCGGCGGCGCGCCGTCACATTTCGTGAAAAGCGACGACGCGGGTCAGCCTCTCACGTCGGGCGGCCGACAACAACATCGGGCATCGGGCGTTCCTGCAAGCCGGGGACGTGCACCTCGTGCAGTCGGCGCTGGAGCGCGCCGCGCCGGCGCTCCTGCGCAACGGCTCCCGGCTCGACGATCTACTGGGCCGCGACGCCGCCCGGCTCTTTCTCATGGCGGTGCTGCGGATCGCATCCGCGGGGATCGCCAGCGGGCGGACGCCGCGGCTCATCGACGATGAAATCGAAGCGAGCTGTTGCCGTACATCCGGCGATCGGACCGCACTCGCTGCCGGCGCCGCCGCCTGACCATGCGACCGTGATGGCGGCGGCGATCGAGTGGATCGCCCATGCCGTGACGCGGTTGAAGAGGCACGAATCCCGTCCGGACAGCGCGGCGGCCGTCTCGCTGATTCGCAGCTGGCGGGCGCGTGCCGACGAGTTCGCGCGGCGAACCACCCGGTTGATCGATCAGTCGAACGAACTGCATCACTTCAGGCGGCTGATGACCGACGGCGACCACGCCGTCAAGCGCTGGAGCACGCGGCCTTCGCCATCACGCTGATTCCGGCCGAGACCGATGCGGCGCTGCTCCGCTGCTGGATTCGATGTGCAGCCTGCGTCGAACGGCATCCACGGTCGCGAAATCCACGCCATGCCGGAAGAGGCACGGGATCTGACCCGCGCGCCGGATCGGTCCGACGTCTCGAGCGCTTCCTGGCGAGCGTCGATCGGCTGGTCGCTGCCTCGACGAAGCACTGCGTACTGCCGAGCGTTCGATGCTCAGACGCTGGCTGATTCGCGGCCCCGGCTGATTTCCGGGTTGCCGCGAAGCTGCCTCTGATCTCGGCCATCGCCAGAGCATCTCGACACCGCCGCTTCTGCCAGCGCGCTGGCGCTGATCGTAGGAGCCTGATGGTGCGGGATCCACGTCACCTCGGCGTCGCCGCCAGATCAGCAGGGCACGGCATGCCGATCAACGAGGCAGCCGGCGTTCGTCGAGATGCGGCACTGGAAATCTTGCCAGCGAATCGGTGAGGTCGATCACGGCCGTTCGCGATCCACCACGCAGCGGAAAGTAGTCGGCGACGTGGCGATGGCGACAGCTGAGTTCAGCCATGCTCACCGGCCGCAATGTCCACGGCGGGCGCGGATCCGGGAGCATGCAGTCAGTCGTTCTGTCTCGGCGAAGCCGCTTCCTCTTTGCCCGGCATCGTTCTACCCGTTTGCCGTGCCGTGTCCTGACCGTGCACCCTGGTGGTGTGCACGGCGCAGCAGCGCTGGTCGGCGATACGCCACGCTACGTGGCGCAGGAAGTGCTGCCGGCAGAAGGCGACATGGGCGATCTGCCCCACCACGCTGGGATGGATGTTTCCGGCCAGGCGGGAGTCATCTTTCCGAAATTCGCGATGCTGGCGAAACTGAATTGAAATTGGCTCCGTGGCCGAGCGTCACCGGTCGGGCGATGCAGTGCTCGGCGCCGCGATCGACGAACAGCCGATCGAGATTGAAGGACACCTGCCGACGCATCACGGCGAAGGGATGCTCAGCCGCCTCATCGAGGTCACCGGAAGGCTGGAACTCAAGGGCACCACCGCCGCCAGCACCACCACCGCCGACCAGCACCACCGAGTCGCCAGGGAGCTGCGCGAAGTGCACGTGAGGTCGATTCGATGGGCGAGTGCTCTGCCGTCATCACCGACGCCGGCAGCGCCGCGCCGAAGTCGCGATGACATGCCGGCGCCACCAGCCGCAGGCGGCGATCGCCGCCGCTTCCGCGCCGAGCGCCCGGTGGCCACCGAGTGGGGACGGTGCCGACGGAACTGCCGAAGACGGCCAGCTTGCTTCCTTGTTCGCGGATGCCCAGCCTGCTGTCTGTCTCGCTGGAGGCTGTCGCTGCATCTGGTCGGTCGTCGTCGACGCGAGTAAGCACGTTCAGCGCCGGCGACCGAAGGGGCACGAAGGCAAAATCCGCTCGCTAGTGCCACTTTCTTGTTCAGTCGATGGCTGGGATGATCGAAGCCGTCGACCGGTGGCGGGAACTCTTCAGGGATGTTCGCGATCGAGCTTGTGGACTTTCTCGCGTCGATGATCGTCCGGCGCCCGGCGGGGATTCATCTCCCGGACGCCTTTGCCCCACTCCAGCGAAGCAGCGTTCTGGCTCCGCCGTCGAGCATCGTCGATGGTCAACGTCGCGTACTCGACGTCAGCAATTGATAGCTCCAACTGCCCCCGTTCCAGCAATACGTAACCGGAACGTGAAGCATAC
>ERZ1370068.4816-contig-3871_pt1 | contig 28173 bp, 28 predicted proteins | sample MGYA00561227_ERZ1370068 | MGnify/ENA primary metagenome ERZ1370068 (study PRJEB38410, sample SAMEA6850437) | metagenome | study: Metagenomic assessment of the ecological functions of the soil: analysis of the soil microbiota associated with the...
ATTGTACTTCGTTCAGTTACGTATTGCTAAATGAGATCGGTAGACGCTCATGCAGCTATCCCACGCGGACGCATGCCGTGGGTGTCGTGGGCGCGAGCCCGGAACGCGAAGCGCGGCGACGCGCCCGCGCTGCCGCACTCGCATGTCGGCCGCGGCGAGCAGTCAGGAGTCTCTGGCACGGAGTCCGGGTTTGGGGCGCCGCAGGTGCGTTCCGCTGATCACCTTTGCCGACCACGGGTTAGCAGTGAGCGACGTGGCACCGGCAGGCGGGGTGCGGAGGCCGGCGGGGGCCGGCCGGTCGTCGAGGAACTTCTCGGCGATCGCCTGGCGCATCTCGATCCGGTCGACGTCGTAGCCGAGCGCCCAGATGCCGGCCCCGCGGGGCCTTCCGGTTGATCATGTCGTAGCGGGCCTTGGTGGCGCTGGCTGTCGTCGAAGTAGAGCTGCCGCCACGTCGTGACGCAGCCGTAGGTCGCCGGTGCAGTTTCTGGCGCTGGTAGGCCACCCACGCCGAGCTGCTCGCGCGGATCCCAGCGCCGGCCGTACTGCTTCAGCGTAGTCGAGACGCCGTGTCGACGACGATCGACAGTGTTCGACGACGCCGTACTTCGTGCCGCTCTGGTTCCTGCGCGTTGACCTGCGTCGGAGACCGTCGACCAGGCCCGGCCGTACCACGGCACGCCGAGGATCAGCTTCGACGGCGAGACCGCGCCGCGTAGGCGTGCGACCGTGTCCTGGAGGTCGTACGCCGGTCCCGACGACGCGGATCGATCGAGCCGACGGCGCTCGACGAGCTCGAGCCGTCCGGTAGTCGTAGCCCATGATGAAGATCGCGTCGGCGCCGCGCCGGAGCGTCGTGGCGCGCCTCGATCGGGTAGTTGCCGATGAACCCGGTCGTGTCGAACGTCAGCTGGTAGCCGGGCGCCTGCTTGTTGAGCTCCGCTGCGGACGGTCCTGACGAAGCGCGGTGTACTCGTCGTCGTAGCCGGGCGCGATCGGCTCGAAGTCGAGGTTGATGCCGTCGGCGCCGCGGGCGCGGACGCGGCGGCGGCCGCTCTGCTGGGCGAGGTTGAGCCGGGCCGGCGGGTTGTCGAGCAGCGCGCCTCTGGAGCTGGGCCTGGCCGGTCGACCAGGCCATGCACGCTGATCGTCAGCACGACGCGGCGTGCCCTTCTGCGTGGGCGGCGTTGATGATCGAGGTCATCCTCGAGCTGGTCCAGCCGCCCCAGCCGGTCGTCGGCGTGCCGTCCGAGTCCTGCTTCAGCAGGTTGCCGTTCTTGTCGGCGCCGACGCTGAAGTAGGCGATCGTCGACGAGCAGGCTCGTAGTCGAGGACGGCGTCGTTGACCTCCACGGTACGGGAGGAAGCCCATGACCTGCCGGCCTGGAGCCTACAGTTGCCGTCGGTGGCGGCGGCGTCCGTGGCCAGCGGCAGGGCGGGGCGGAGGCGCCGTCGGCCCGGGACGCGTCGGCCGGATCGCCTGACGGGGCGTCGACCGGGGCGTCAGGAGGGCGCGGCGCGCGGGCTGGCGTCGGCGCCCGGCGTGGCGTCGGCGCCTGGCGTGGCGTCGGCGCCTTTGGCGTGGCGTCGGCGCTCGGGGTGGCGTCGGCGCTCTGGCTCGCGTCGGCGCCCGGCGCTCGCCTGCGGCGCTGTGCGTCGATGGCCGCCCGACGCGACCGGCAGCAGGTCGCGACCGGCGGCGGTGCCGGCCGGCAGTGGGCGCGGCGCGCCGCCCGCGACGCTCTCCAGGAGTCGCCGGCCCGCGGCCGGAAGCCGACCGTCACGCGGCCGCCGGGCGTGACGTCGATCCGGTCCCCGGAGGCGTGGCGGGCCATCGCCTCCTCGTACTGGACGCCCGGCTCGACGCGTCTCCAGACGCCATCCGCCAGTCGCGTGTCGCCTCTGGGGGCTGCGGCGCGCCGGCGGCCACGGCCCCGGCTGCCGCCGGCGGGTCGCCGCGCCAAGCCGCCACGCCTGCCGGCCCGGAGCGGCGACCGATAGCTGGGCGACGAGCGGGGCCACGCCGACGATCGCGGCGGACCGGGCCTGCCACGGACCGCGCGGCCCTCGGGCAGGCTGGGCGGCCGGGGAGGCTGGGCGCGGGGCGGCGGGTCGCTGCACAGGCGGTCCTCGGCTGGGCGCGACGGCTTTGCTGCGCGGACCATCACCGGTAGGCCGGTCGGCAAGGGGTGCAACACGGAGAGTGACGATGGTCCTGCACGGTCGTGGGAGAGGTACGGTGGAGTTCTGGTGAGTTCGGGACGGTCGCGGCGGGTCAGTCCCGCGGGCGGTCAGCGGGTCGGGGCCGCGATCCTTCCCGGATGGTCAGCATCGAGCTGCGGACGAGGACGAGGGGCCGCGGGCCGGCCGCCTCGGCCGCGACGTACCGCCGGCCGCATCAGATCGCGAGCGCCGCCGTCGCGCCGCGTGGCCGGTCGGGCTTCGACCGCGGCGCCAGCGGAGGCGTCACGCGGCCGCCGGGCGGCGGCTTCACGCCGATCACGGTGTGCGTCATGAAGCTCCAGATCGCCGACAGATCGAGCCAGAGGCGAAGCCGGACGGGCTCGACCCCGCCGGTAAGTCCAGGATCCATGATGCCGCTGCCGGTGCTCCGGGTCCGGCGTGAACGGGATGTCGTGGCCGTGGTGGTCCGGCGCCCCGTGCCAGAGGTCGCTCAGCGACTCGGTCGTCGTGAAGAGCGCGTCGAGGTGGCAGCCGGTGTGGCTGTGCCCGTCGGCGATGACCGCCGAGGCGCCGGCGGCGAGGAACGCGGCGCCGCAGGTTGTCGACCTTGCGCGCGGGCGGGTCGGAGAGGCTCTGGCGCCGCGCGGCGCCCGGCCCGAGAGTTGCCCGAGGCGTAACAGAGGTGGTGGAGGAACACGATCGCGCCCGGCGCGAAGGTCGAGGTCGCGGATGTGCGGCTCGTCCTGGCACGTAGTACTTCGAGGTTGCAATCGTGGTGCCGGCGGCGGTCGCGTTGAGCCCGAACCCAGTCGCTCGGTCTGTGTAGTTCGGGTCGCGTACGATGGCACGCACGAACTCGGCCAGCCGTTGCCATGGCCCAGGTAGAGGACGACGTTCGCGCCGGTCGTCGCCGTCTTGACCGCGGACCGCGTGGCATTCGGGCTGTGAGACCCGGATCACGTGCCCGGCGTTGATGCCGGTTCCGCCTTCGGCGTAGAGCTATCGATCGGCGTCGTCCGCGGTCGCTGGGGGCGTATCTGCGCCGAGACGATGATCACGATCTACCGCGTTGCTGTCGGCGGCCGCGACCGACGGCGCGGCTCATCCCGAGCAGGGCGGACGGACGCGACGAGGACGGCAGCGACGAAAGGACCTTGCGCAAGTCAGTGAGCTCCAGGCCCCGGCCCGGAAGGTAGGGCGGTGAGTCACCGCGCAGCGTCCTGTCCGGGCACGAACCGGAGATCGCGGGATGGTCCCGAGGCCATGGCCACATCGGTCCCGCAGGTCCGTGGAACTCGAACGCGGACGGGTGGCGTGCGGTGCGGTCCGTACGCCGCGCCGCCTTCTGCGTTTCGCCGGTGCGCCGCCTGCGACGTGCGCCGCCTCGGTCGCGGAGGCCTGCGGCCACCAGCTCGGCGAGCGACGGGTTCGTGGATGGTCGCGCCCGACAGGATCGGTGACCGTCGGGCGTGGCGACTTCGCGGCCACGGAACTGGCGGCGGTCGTCCCAGGCAGAGACGCCGGAGCTCGTCGCTGCCGTCGTACTCGTTCGTCACGAGGTACAGACCAGCTCGAGCGTCGTCGAGGGCGAGGAAGCCGTGGGCGACGCCGGACCGGGATCACGACCCAGTCGTCCGCGCGCCAGCTCGCGGGTCTCGACGGGCGGCGCCGGCGCCTGCCCGCCGATGCGACGCGGCCGGACGTCGACGAGGGCGACGAACGCGCTGCCCGTCGCGACGACCCAGTAGTCGAGCTGGCGGCTGGTGGTGAGTGGAGACCGCGGAGGACGCCGGGCGCTGAGGTCGAGAGGTTCGCCTGGACGAACTCGCGGCGACGGTCTCCGCAGGCGCGCCAGCCTCGCTCGGCTCAGATCACGGCGGGAAGCGCCGACGCTCGCCAAGCTCGCGGAACGCGCCGCGGCTGTCCGCCATGCCGGGCGATCGCGCCGATAGCGGACGCCGGGCGGATGGCCGACGTCGGGCGCTCGAGATCGGCGCGGATCACCGGCTCGACGCGCGCGGGCCGCGAGCGCTCGCGCAGGTAGGGTCGGCAGCCGGCGCCGCCGGCCACGGCCGCAGCGGCTCGCCGCCGGGCAGCGGCGTGTCGCGGCGAGGACGCCCAAGCGGGCGGCGTCGAGGCACGCGGCCACGTCGGCGGCGGGCACTTCCTCGATCGCGACCTCGACGCCCGACCTGGCGGAGCAGTCTCGCGGGCCCGCATGCGCGCGCGTGACTGGCGACCCCGGCGTTGACGACGTGGTGCGATGCCGGCGACGTCGCGGCACCGCCGAGCAGCTCCGACGATCGCCTCCGGCGAGTGTCGTGGCTGCACGTCGGCGCGCCGTACTCGTCGCCGACGACGGGCGGAGCGGCTCGCCGGCGGCCGCGCGCCCGGTCCGCGGCGGCGAGGATCTTGCGCCGGGAAGTCGTTGCCCGGCGGCCCGAACAGCCAGGCCGTCCGGACGATCCCGAGCGCCCGCGCGCGGCCCGTCGCCGCACACCGACCGTGGCCGTCGCGCCGCCTCGCCTCGCCCGCCAGCTTCGAGGCGCCGTACGGGTTGATCCGGGTTCGTCGGGTCGTCGGGCGCGTACCCGGTCCCGTCGGTCCGCCGGCCGTCGAACACCTCGTTCGTCGATGACCACGGACGAGGTCGATCCCGCGGGCGGCGGTCGGCCTCGGCGAGGGACGTGGTCGCGCGTCCCGTTCCGGGCGAGCGCGAGCTCCGGGTCGCGGGCGCAGCCGTCGACGTCCGTCCAGGCGGCGGCATGGACGACGACCTCGGGCCGGTCGCGGTCGAGCAGCGTGGCGAACGCGTCGGGCTGGGTCGAGGTCGAAGATCGCGGCGGGTCCAGCCGATCGGGGCCGAACGGTCCGGTGAACGGCGACTCCTCGAGGGCCGTCGACCAGGCGCCCGACCCAGCCGTCCGCTCGCGCCGGTGACCGCGACGCGCACCGGCTCAGGCCTCGGTGGAGGCGGCGAGCCGGGCGCCGTACTGGCGCTCGTAGTAGGCGTCCCAGTCGCCGGCTCTTCGCGGCCCGCCACCACGCCTCGTTCGCGACGAACCAGTCGACGGTCGCGGCGAGGCCCGTCGGCGAACGGCGTCCGGTTGCGCCAGCCGAGCGCCGCGAGCTTCGGAGCCGTCGAGCGCGTAGCGGCGGTCGTGGCCGGCCGGTCCGGGACGCTCCGGACGAGCGACCACGGCTTGCCGAGCCGCTCGAGCAGCGCGCTCGACGATCGTCGCGGTTCGTCCATCTCGGCGCCGATCCCGGGACGTTGTAGGTCTCGCCCGCTCGCGCCGTGGCGCAGCACGGAGTCGATCGCGCCGCGCGTGGTCCGAGCACGTACAGCCAGTCGCGCCGCTGGAGCCCGTCGCCGTACAGCGGCAGCGGCAGGTCGTCGATCGCGTTCGTCACGAACAGCGGGATCGAGCTTCTCGGGGTGGTGGAACGGCCCGTAGGTGTTCGAGCCGCGGGTCACGACCGCGTCGACGCCGTGGGTCGACGACGTAGCTGTGGACGAGCAGCTCGCCCGGGCGCCTTGCGCCGCCGCGTACGGCGAGCGCGGCGCGAGCGCATCGGTCTCGGTCGAGCGGCCCTCGCCGACCGACGCCGTAGACCTCGTCGGTCGAGACCTGGAGGAAGCGCGACCGGCGGCGCGTCCGGCGGCACGGCGCCTCGGACTCGGCGGACCGCCTCGAGCAGGACGTGGACCCCGATGACGCCGGTCCGCAGGAACGCCTCGGGGTCGAGGATGCGACCGGTCGACGTGCGATCTCGGCGGCGAAGTTGACGACGGCGTCGGCCTCGGCGACGAGCGGCCCGACGACGTCCGGGTCGGCGATGTCGCCCTGCGACGAAGCGGTACCGCGCGGCCAGCTCCGGATCGGCCTCGACCGGCGGCGAGGTTGGCCCGGTTGCCCGCGTAGGTCAGCTTGTCGAGGACCGTGATCCGGGTGCCGTCGCGGCGGCCGAGGACGTCGCGGACGTACGCGCTGAGCCGATGAAGCCCGCGCCGCCGGTGACGAGCAGGCGTCCGGCGCGATCCGGGCTGCCGGGATCCGCGGCACGGGCGAGTCCGCCATCCCTGCCCGACCGGGCGCTCGACCGGGCGGGCCAGCCGGCCGGCCTGCGTCGTCGTCGCGGGCGAGCTCGGCGGCGCGCGAGTCAGCGACGGCACGGTCCCGGCGTCGGTCCAGTGGCCCTCGTAGACCCGGGCTGAACAGCGCGTCCGTCGGGGATGTAGTGGTTCAGCACGTCGGTGATCTCGAACTCGCCGCGCCCGGACGGGGCGAGGCGCGTCGATGACGTCGAAGGCGTCCGGGCCGCAGGAAGTAGACCCCGATCGGGATCAGGTCGCTCTTCGGCTGGGCCGGCTTCTCCTCGAAGCCGACCACGTTGCCCGTCCGCGTCGAGCTCGGCGACGCCGAACCGCTCCGGGTCCGGGACCCGGTAGAGCAGACGTCCCGGCGCCCACGGGCCGGCCTCGAACTCCGTCGCGCGACCGGCGCCAGCGGCCGGTCCGCGGAGGATGTTGTCGCCGAGCACGCAGCAGAACGCGTCGTCGCCGACGAAGTCGCGGGCGAGGCCGATGGCGTGGGCGATGCCGAGCGCGCCCGCGCTGGTAGCGGTACGTCAGGTCGAGGCCGAAATGCGGGCCGTCGGCGAGGAGCTCGACGACGTCGCCGACGCTCTTGCCGCCGACGATGACCATGACCTCGCGGATCCCCATCCCGGCGAGCGTCTCGATCGGGTAGTAGATCATCGGCCGGTCGTAGATCGGCAGCAGGTGCTTGTTGGTGACGATGGTCAGCGGGAACAGCCGCGTCGCGGTCCCGCCGGCGAGCACGATTCCCTTCATCGGCGTTCACGGTACCAGAGGCGTCGCCGTCGACCGCGGGGCGCGGCGCTCGGCTCGATAGCACGTGCTCGCCGCCCGGGCAGCGACCCGCCCGGCCCGTCAGGTCGCAGTTGATCGGCTGTGTCGTCCGGCCGGCAGCCCGCCGTCGTAGTCGAGGACGACGAGGACGTACTCGAGCTTGTCGAGATCGCGTCGTCGGCTGGAGATAGGCGGTCTGGACGACGCAGCTCGCGTCGCGGCGGACGTCGGTGACCTGGCCGATGAGCAGGCCCTTCGGGTACGGCGAGCGGATCGCCGCCCGGCAGCTCGATCCCGGCGGTGACGCACCTGCTCGCCGGGCTGGATCGTCTCGGTCGAGATCGATGTTCTGCATGATCAGGGCGCCGCCGAGCTGGCCGATGACGTCGCCCTTCGCGCGCGTTCGTCTCGAGTCTGGCCGATGACGGTCGAGCGACCGGTCGCTGATCAGGGTCACGATCGCGAACGTCGGCCCGACGTCCGTGACCCGCCCGACGAGCGCGCGCCGCCGGCGGCGATCACGACGTCGCCCTTCGCGATCCCGTCGTCCGAGCCCCTTCGAGAGCGTCACGGTCCGGCGGACCTCGCTGGACTCGCGGGCGATGACCTCGGCCGCGGCGGTCTTGTACTTGAAGCGCGTTGCGGAGCTGGAGGAGGGCGGTCAGCATGCTCGTTCTCGCTGCTCGAGTCGCCTGCGCCTGGACGTTCTCGGCGTTCAGCCGCTCGTTCTCGTCGCGGAGTGCGGCGTTGTCGGTGCGCAGCCGGTCGATCTCGCCGATCGCCGAGAAGGCCGCCGCGATCCGCGCCGGCGACGCCGTCGATCGCGCCCTGGACCGGGCGGAGCGCGAAGCCGACGGCGTTCTGGAACTCGCGTCACGGCCGGGTTCGACGAGAACGCCATCAGGACGAGGCTCAGGCCGAGGAGGATCGCCGAAGGCCACTGCCCGGCGGCGGGCAGAGCGGGTCGCGAGCACGTCGTCATCGTGCCGCAGCCGACGATGTGGCATCAGAAGACAGCCGGCGCTCCAGGTCAGCGGAGCTCGCCGATCGCGAGCGCAGTCGCCGTCAGCGGGGCGGGCGGGCGTACGTGTCGGCGACCAGGACGCGGGCCATCTGGTCGAGCTCCTCGAGGACGATGCCGGTCCCGCGGGCGACGCACGTCAGCGGGTCGTCGGCGACGTGGACCGGCATCTGGGTCGCCTCCGCGACCCGCCGGTCGAGGCCCGCGAGCAGCGCGCCGCCGCCGGCGATGACGATGCCCTGGTCCATGATGTCGGCGACGAGCTCCGGCGGCGTCTCCTCGATCGTGTCCTTGATCGTGTCGACGATCTGCGCGACCGACGGCTCGATCGCCTCGCGGATCTGGTCGGCGCCGACCTCGACGCTGCGCGGGCAGGCCCGGTCAGCAGGTCCCGGCCGCGGAGCGTGACGCGCTGGGCGTCCCAGTCGCCGGGGTAGGCCGGAGCCGATCGCGATCTTGATGTCCTCGGCCGTCCGCTCGCCGAGGAACAGGTTGTACTCGCGCCGGGCGAACGTGACGATGTCCTGGTCCATCTCGTCGCCGCCGATGCGGATGCTCCGGCTGACGACGATGCCGCCGAGCGCAGATGACCGCGACCTCGGTCGTCCCGCCGCCGATGTCGACGATGAGGCTGCCCGGACGGCTCGCTGACCGGCAGGCCGGCCCCGATCGCCGCGGCCATCGGCTCCTCGATGAGGCGCGCCCAGCGCGCGCCCGGCGTTGAGGGCCGCGTCGCGGACGGCCCGCTTCTCGACCTCGGTGACGCCCGACGGGATGCCGAGCAGCATCCGCGGCCGCGGGATCAGCCCGACCCGGTCGTGGACCCGGTTCACGAAGTACTTGATCATCTGCTCGGTCACGTCGAAGTCGCTGATGACGCCGTCGCGCAGCGGGCGGATCGCGATGATGTTCGCCGGGCGTCCGGCCGACCATCCGCTTGGCCTCGGCGCCGATGGCGAGCACCCGCTGCGTCTTGCGCGTCGATCGCCACGACCGACGGCTCGCTCATCACGATGCCGCGGTCGCGGACGTGGACCAGCGTGTTGGCGGTCCCGAGGTCGATCCCGATGTCGCGGGAGAAGAAGCCGAGGAAGCGGTCGAGCATGACGGCGGGCAGATCCTTCGCGGTGGTGTCGGGTCCGGGTCGAGCTGCGGCTCCGCGGCGGGCGGGCACGGATCGCGCTCGACAGTTCGGGCGGGGAAGCGCGAGCGGTATGCCCCGGGCCGCTCGGCGGCGCCCGGAACGGTACGAGGCTCCGCCGTCAGGCGGGCGGCGCTGCGTCGACTCCCGATCAGCTCGTCGCCGTCGCGTGGTTCGTCACCCAGACACGATCGCCCCGGATCGCCACGCCCGCGGGCAGCGAGACCGGTGCCTCGCCGGAAGCGCCCGGCCGGTCGCGGAGTCGACGCCGACGACCGTCCCGACGCGGCCGGGCTTTCCGAAACGGCGATCAGGCGCGCGCCCGTTCGCCGACGTCGAGGTCGAGGATCTCGATCAGGCCGGTCGGCGGGACGCGCTTCGGTCACGGCGTTCGTCGCCGGGTCGATGCCCCACAGCTCGTCCGCCCGGGCGCCCCAGAGGATCCCGCCGGCGAGGCGAGCGGGATCCCGCCACCGGTCTCGATCTCCGGCGTGCACGGCCGGCTTTGCGCACCCTCCAGCCGGCGGACGCCCGTCGTGTCGCTGGACGCCCCAGAACCGTACGTGCCGCCGGCGATCCCCCTCGGACAGCTTCGTTCTGGCGGATGGACGTCCGATCGCGGTCCGGCCGACGACGCAGCGCGTCCGGGCCGGATGACGACGACGACGACCTCGCCGCCGGTGCCGAGCGCCCCAGAGCCCCGGCCGTCCGCGGCGAGGTCGATGCCGGCCTGCGGGCGCGGTCGCGACTTGCCGCGGGCGGCGCCGGTCGATGGGGCTCGAGCGACGGCGAGGTGGTCCCCGCTCCGCCGTGTGTCGAACCGGGCGACGAAAGGACCTCCGTTCAGGCCGCCGACGACGACGTGCGAGCCACCGGTCCCGACCGGGATGGCGCAGTTCGTCCCCGTCGCGAGGTCGGCCTGGATCAGGTCGCCCGCTGTCCGGGCGCGATCCTGCCCAAAGGCCGTCCCGCGCCGTCGATCGCGATCCCGATCGGGCCGTCACCGTCGAGCGGGATGGTTTCATCGTGGCGGGCCGGCGGGCGACGGCGGCGTCGATCGCGGCGGCCGGGGTCGCGGCCCGAGTCGGGGCGGGGCTGGGGACGAGTCGTCGGGGCCGTGGCGGGTCGGTGTCGGCGCCGCCGGATGGCGAGGCTGCTCGCCGCGCCGCAGGCGCCCGCGACGGACCAGGACGAACGCGATCGAGGCCGGACAGGGCTCCCCGGCGCGCGTTGGGCATTCCGCACGACCCGGATACCTGACGACGCCGGGATCGGTTCGATCAGGCGGATCGCCGATCGGGGCGATCGAACGAGACGCCCCGATCGCGAAGCGAGACACAGGCATCGTGGCCGACGACCAGGTGGTCGAGGACGTCGATGTCGAGGAGCCGTCCCGCGGCGAGCGCCTCCGCCGTCAGGTGGGAGGTCGTCCGGCGACGGCGTCGGGTCGCCCGAGGGGTGGTTGTGGACGAGGATCAGGCCCGTGGCGTTCAGCCGGACGGCGTCCCGGAACAGCTCGCCGACGCGGACGAGCGACGACGAGACATTGCCCTGGTAGACGGTCGTGACGCGGAGGACGACGTTCTTCGTGTTCAGGAGCACCGACCCGCAGCTCCTCGCGCTCGAGGCGGCCCATCTGGAGCAGCGAGCCGATCGGCGATGTCGCGCGGCGAGCGGATCGTCCAGCGGGCGGCCGGCCAGTCGGCCAGCAGCCGTCGCCCGAGCTCGAAGCGCGGCGATCAGCTGGGCTGCCTTCGCTGCGCCGACCCCCGGCTGGTCGACGAAGCTCCGCGTCCGTCGCGCGGGCGAGACCGGTCAGCGCCGTCATGCCGCGCCAGCGCCTCCGCGGCGAGGTCCACCGCCGACCGGCCGCGCGCGCCGCGCCCCAGAGGAGGGCGATGAGCTCCGCGGACGAGAGGCCGCCGGCCCCGCGCATCGCGAGCCGCTCACGGGACGACGCTCGTCGGATGGCACCTCGCGGATCGCACGACCGCCGGTCATCGACGACCTCCGATCGAGGCGGGTCGGGAAGCACGCGTCGGCATGGGGGGTCCCGGACCCGAACGACGGAAGCCCGCCGATTCCTCCCGCCGTCCGGACCCGGGAACGCGGCGAACCTTAGCGGCCGGCCCTCACCGGCGGTCACCCGGAGATGCACCGCGACTGCGCTGGCCGCCCAGAGCGGCGGATCCGCGGATCGGGATAGCTCAGCGCGTCGCCGTCGCGGCGTTCACCGCGAGCTCGCCGCAGGACGAGGAGGCACGCCGTTGAACGCCATGTGGAGGCCGAGCGGCGCCCAGATCGACCCGCGCCGGAGGAACAGCCAGCCGAGCGCGCAGCGCGACCGGCAGACGGGTCACGAACCCGACGCGACGATCAGTGCCGGCGACCTGGCCAAGGCCGTCGCCGCTGACGGTCAGGACGTGGGCCAGGGCGAAGAGCAGCGACGCCCGGATGAGCGCCCGTTGTCCCCGACCGTCCGGCGCCAGGCCGTGATCGCGGAAGCTCGCGGAACGATCGTCTCCTCCGCGATCGGAGCGATGACGGCGCCCGCGATCAGCTGGACGATCAGGCCGACGGTCGTGCCGGTCGCCGGCAGGGGCGCCTCCGGCTCGACGCCGGAGACAGGTTGACGAGGGCCACCGCGAGGATCGACGTGACGAAGATCACCGGGCACCGCGAACAGCGCGCCGTCGAGAGGTCGGGAGCGTCGATCCGTCCGGCCGCCGCCAGCCCATCTCCTGCCACGACAGGGCGTTCGTCCCGACGACCGTCAGGCGGACGACGCCGACGAACACGACGCCTGGAGCCGACGCCCAGCAACCGGACCACGTACTCGGGGTGCCGCAGCGCCGAGCACCGCGCGGAGGACCAGCCCGACGGGAAACCCGATCGCGTAGGTCGCCGCGATCATCGCCGCGAAGACGAGGTACGGCGACGGGCCGGCGTAGGCCTTCGCCTTGGGCTCGCCGTCGCTCGATCGCCTGGTTGCCGGCGCCGGCGATCAGGCCGGTGGCGAGGACCAGCGGGCCGAGAAAGTAGACGAGCAGTCCCGACGGGGCCAGCGCCACCGACGAAGACGATGCTGAGGCCCAGCAGTGGTCGCGCAGCCAGCCGACGACGAAGAGGCCCGGCGCCGCCCGCCCCTCGATCGTGAACGTGCCGAGGAGCCGGGACGAGTGGGCGCCGGGCGGGACCGGCTGAAGGGGCGCCGACCGGCATCGGGCGACACTGGTGCATCCGTGGCGGGATTCGAGGGCATCGTCCGGCGGTGCGTTCGACTCGGGTGGGCGGCGGGACGATGGCGTCTGGCGCCGACGGTGCAGCGGTTCCGGAGCCGACTCGCCGCGTTCGGTCCCGTCATCCATCAAGCGGACGTCGGCGTCGCGGTGCGCGGGGCGGAGGCGCGGCTCCGGCCGCCCGCTCGGTCGGTTCCGGTCTTGCGCTCCGGGTCCGCGAATGCCGGGTCCGCGGCGCGGCGAGGCGGAGTCGGGTCATCGGCCGCCGGAAGCGGCGTGATCGGCGCTGGGACGAGCCGCCGGTGGATCCGGCGAGGGCCGAGCGGGCCGCTCGAAGTCCTTGCCGCACCAAGCGCACAGCGACCAGTCGAGCCCGACGAGCCGGCTGCAGTTCGGGCAGACGCGGTTGAGGCGGGTCCGGCACGGTCGGACAGATGATCCATTCCTCGTTGACCCGTCGGGCGCAGGTCGGGCAGCTCTTGATCGCCTCGACCTCGGCCAGGAGCGCCTCCTCGGCGAGGTTCCGCTCGTACGTCTCGCCGATCTTCTCGTGGGGCCGGACGATCTTGTAGACGAAGATCGCGAGCGGGAAGAGAAGATCGGGGTGAAGAGGGATCACGAAGCTCGCAGCGACGTACGGGAGAGATCGGGCTCCGCTGCGCTGCTGCATGTCGCGGAACGCCCAGTAGGCGCCGGCGAGCCAGCAGGACGATCAGGTAGACGACGATCGCCTGGATGACGAGCTGGACGGCCGGGTTGCCGACGAACCCGGTGACGGCATCGCCGATCCCGCTGAAGATCTGGTCCATGCGGTTGGGCGCCTGCCTCCGTTCGGCCGTCGGCGCGCCGGGCTGCCCGGTGGATCCTCCCGCCTGGGGGCGGTCCGGCATCCGGCGCAGTGTAGCAGGGGCCCGGACGCGGTCCCCGCTTCGACTCGCCCAGACGGACGGCCCCACCGGGATCGTGACGGCGGAGGCCGAGGAGGCCGCCAGCGGCGAGGACGATCGTCCCGGCGAGGACGAGCCAGACCCCCACGAACCGCTCGAAGACCTCGAACAGGTACGGCCAGAGCAGCCCGATCAGGATGGCCGCGAGCGACGACCGGCGATCGGGCCGAGCGGGATTCGGGCCAGCCGCCCGCCACGGCCGCTCGCGACCGCCAGCCCGACGAGGCCGAGCAGCGCCAGGACGATGAGCCAGTGGCCGGGCCCGGCCAGACCCCAGCGCGTCCAGTAGGTCCCACCCAGCCCGGTGCCGGCGAGGACGCTCGCCCACGGCAGGAGGAAGCCGAGAGCCGCGATCGCCGAGCCGGCGGCGATCAGGTGACGGGACACGTCGTCCGCGATCCCCGAGCGAGCCGAGCGTCTCGGCGAGCGAGATGCCGTCGGCAGCCGTCGGGACAGTCGCGCTGTCCGGCCTGGTGATCGTGGGTCGGGGCTGTCGCCGGCGGCGGATCCGGTTGGGCACCAGCACCGCCGACGGTTGAGAGGTAGGCGCCGGCGGGCGTGCGCGATGCGGGCCGGGCGACGGCTCCCCGGTCGCCGTCGGGCGCCAGACCGGCGCGCGCGAACGGCGGCCGCGCAGCGGCAACCGGCTCGGGCTGAGATCGGCCTCGGCTCGACGGTCACCCCGGGCCTCAGCTCGAGGTCGTCCTCCGGCTCGAGGTCGTGCGCGGGCTCGGCCCACCTCGGTCGGCAGCTGGCCCGGGTTACGACCGACGGCACCGGGTCGAACCCACCGACCGAGGCGAGGAGGGCACCGCATTCCGGACACGCGAACCGGCCGGGAGCCGCCTCCGACCCGCACTCCGGGGCAGACGGCCGTCTTCGTCGCCAAACCGGCACCTCGCTGCGATCCGGCCGCCCCACCGGCGACCGGCTCTACAGGCTGCCACCCGAACTCGCCCGCGGACCAGTCCCCCGGTCGGCGGCCGGTCGACCCCGATTGTCCCGCCCACCCCGGACCCATCCGTTCGCTCGCGGGGTCCTCGGCATCGACGGCCGCCGGCCGTTCCGCCGCGGCCCGGCGCTCCGCCTCGAACGTCATCGCGACGCTCCGCCAGGCGTCGATCAGGCCTGTGACCAGGAGGGCGAGGAACCACGTGGCGGCGAACAGGAGGCCAGGGCGAGGCCGGTCTCGACGGGCGCCGAGCGGGAGGTCGACGAGGCGGCTCCGGGCGATCGTCCAGGCGAGGTCGACCGCCGCGAGCATCGCGGCGAGGTCGAGGATGAGGAGGCCGGTCGTCGAGGAGGGGCCGGCAGGAGCGCGCGACGCCGGTCGATCGACCAGGTCGCCGAAGCCAGCCACACGGCGCGCGGCACGGATCGGGCGTCGAGGACGATCGCCCGAGCGGCCCAGGCCACCCGCGATCTCGCCGAGGACGAGGGCCCGCGAGGATCGCCACGATCGGGCCCGCGGCTCCGACGAGGATGCGGACGGGGAGCGGAGTCGTGATCTCCACGGGGCTGATCAGCTCGACATAGACGACGTTCACGATCTGGATCGCGGCCAGCGACGCGACGACGAGCAGCGGGATGTGGGCGATCACTCGCGCGACGGCCACCCGGACGATCCGCCAGCGGCCGGGCGCCGGACGCCGGACGAGCGGGAATGCCTTCCTCGCCGGCCGCCCGGGCCTCCTCGATGAGCTCGACCTCGACGGCCGCGCCGGAGCAGGGTGCCGGCGGCGAGCAGCGCGACGACGGCGACGATCGCCGCCGCGATGGCCGCCGCAAGCAGCCGGGGTGACGCCGCCGAAGATGATCGGGACGAGCAGCGGCGCGAGGAGGTTCGACGACCGCGAGCGGCGAGGGCAGGATGACGATCGCGAGCAGGGAACAGCAGGATGCCGCCCCGAGCGAGGAAGCCGGCGAGAGCGAGGAGCCACCACGCCGGCCGGCCCAGGACTGCGAGAGGGCGCGCCAGCGTCGCGGCCCGCGTGGTCACGGCGCCGGCGAGGCGGCTCGGTGCGGGCGGAGTGGACGGCGCGCTGGGGGCGCCGGACGGCACGACGCCGCCGGTGAGCCCCTCGAGCTGGGGAGAGCGCCTGGCGGCACGAGCCTCGATCTCCCGGCCGTATGTCGCGAAGTCGCCGGCCGCGGAGAGCGGCCTCGGCCAGTCCGAAGTGCTCGTTCGCGTAGCTGATCGAGCGCGCTGACGTCACCCGACGGGACGGGCCGCGGCGTGCCGCTCGGACCGGGCGACGCGCTCGGACCGGGTCGACGGCGTCGGGCGTCGGCGAGGCGACGGACCCGGGCCGCCGCCGCCGCCCTGCTCGGCGAGGAACTTGCTCAGCGCCTCGCTCAGGGTCGGCGCCCAGACGACGTGGTTCGAGCGAGGCGACCACGATCCGCTCGAACGCGGGAACTTCGAGCTGTTCGACTGGAGATAGACCGGCTGGAGGTAGATCAGCGAGTTGCCGACGGGCAGCACGATCAGGTTGCCCCGGATCACGGTGCTGCCGGACTGGTTCCAGAGGGTGATCTGGGCGCTGATCTCCGGGTCGATGTCGATCTGCGCCTCGACCTGGGCCGGGCCGAAGACCGACGACTGGCTCGGGAATCGGAACACCGTCGTCTGGCCGTAGCCGCCGGGGTCGTTCCGGACGGCCGACCCACGCGATCATGTTCGGACGGCTCGCTCGGGATCATCGGCTGGAGCAGGAGGAACTCCGGCCTTGTTCGCGCCGGGCATCCGCATCACGACGTAGTAGGCCCCGCTCGGCAGGCTCTGCTCGTTGGTCTGTCCCATCGGGATCGGTCCAGAGGTCGTTGTTGCGTGTAGAACGTCGTCGGATCGACGACGTGGTAGCGGCCGAACATCCGGGTCTGGACGTTGAACAGCTCCTCGGGCACCCGGAGGTGCGGCTGCGAGGTCCGGCGGGCAGCTCGCTGAGCGGCGTCTGAAGAGCGTCGGGAAGACGCCGGACCAGGCGCGGATGATCGGGTCGTCCGTGTCGGCGACGTAGAAGGTCGTCGTGCCGTCGTAGGCGTCCATGACGACCTTGACGCTGTTCCGGAGGTAGTTGAACGGCTCGTCGCCGAGGCCCGTCGCGGCCGAGATCGGACGGGTCGAACGACTGGGCGTTCGGGAACTGGTCGCTCATCGTGTAGGCGTCCTGGATGTACTTCAGACCGCCCGCTGCCGTCGATCACGAGGTACGGATCCTTGTCGTAGCGGAGGAACGGCGCGATGTCCTGCGACCCGCTCCTGGATCGTCCGGTTCATCAGGAGCTGCGACTGGCTCGTGATCTGGTTGCTGATCGAGCATGTCGAGGTCGCGGAAGCGGACGGCCGAACAGGGAGGCGCGTGAGGGTGGTGTCGAGCGGGATGCCGGTCGTGCCGCTCCAGCGGTTCGTGACCACGTCGCTGTCGAGCTGCCGCGGGGGATAGTCGAACTCGGTCCGCGCTGAGCCCCGACGATCGACGCAGCCCGACGGGCGCTCGCCGAAGTAGATCCGCGGCTCGGTGATCTGGCGGGCGCCCCGTTCACGGAGACCGGCGGCAGGTTCGAGATGTCGAGGCGTCCGGCTGGCCTCTGCGAGGTGACCGCTAGCCCGGGACCATCGCGACGCCCATGCCGTGGGTGTAGACGAGGCGCTGGTTGACCCAGCCCGTGGCGCTCGGGTTCTTGTCGAGACGCGATCTCGCGCGCCGGACAGCATCACCTGCTTGAGGTCGTCCCGTACGTCGTAGCGGGCGGTCGATGTCGACGTCCGAGAGGCGTAGTACTGGCGGATCGTCTGGAGCTGGTTCAGGGCGTCGCCGAGCGGGCGGTAGTCCCACGAGCCGGGCGTTGTCGAACGTGTCCTGGTCCTCGCGTGCATCACCCGCTTCGGTCGGCGGCTGGTCGCCGGCATACGGCCGCTCCGCCCACGTCGCTGAGGTCGAACGCGAGGCGGGTCATCGTCGATGTTGTTCGTGATGGTACGGCGCCCTCGAGCGTCTCGCTGGTTCGGGACGACCGTGATCCGCTGGACGATCTCGGGTAGATCGCGGCCGATCGCGATGGATGCGATGAACCAGAACGCGACCGTGATGCCGACGGGCCAGAGCGACGCGCGCGAAGGCGCCGCCGAGGAGCAGCGCCGCGGTGATCGCCGAGACGGCCGTCAGCAGGTCGTAGGCGATGAACTGGGCGTGCTGGTCGGTGTAGGACACGCCGGTCGCGATCCCGCGCGTGCTGTGGACGAGATCGAGCTTGCTGTCGAGCTGGTAGCCGAGAGCGACGACCATCAGGAACAGGGCCGCGAGGACGCCGAGGTGGACGCGGACGCGAGTGTTGAAGACCGGCGATCCGCCGACCGCGGAGAGCAGGTAGCGCGCCCCGACGACCAGCGAGGCGCGGCGATCAGCAGACCGCTCGCCTCCCTGGAGGAACCGGAGGGAACGGCAGGTCGAACAGGTAGAACGAGATGTCGCGGCCGAAGATCGGATCCGGGACGACCGTCCCGGACGGATCGAACGGGACGCCGTGCTGCCAGAGCAGGATCGTCCGCCAGGTCCCGGCGATCGAGCCGGCGACGCCGAACGCGGTCAGCACCGATCACGACGACGATCACGGGATCCGCCCGAGCGGGATCAGGTCCGGCATGTCGACCGGGGTCACGGCGACGGGACCGCGGCCCTGACCGACCGCGACCGCCCCACGGGTCCCACGGTCCGCGCTGGCGCGACCGGTCGGCATTCGCCGCGGCCTCGTTCAGCGATCGATCCAGCCCTTTGATCGTGCCGCCCTCCCCGGTCGACGGGGACCAGTCGGCCGGCGAGCCAGAAGGTTGCCCAGGAGGACCGCGAGGGCGATGACCAGCCCGAGGACGAAGAGACTGACCCGACGCCGACCCGCGTCCAGAACACCCGGTCGTAGCCGACGCTCTTGAACCAGATCGCGTCGGTCCAGAGCTCGATCCCGAACGCGAGCATCACGACGACGAAGGCGACGACGAGGATCAGGACCACGGTGCCGATCCGGGATCGCAGCGACGGCGCTCCGTCGCGCGGGCCACTGGCCGAGCCGCGGCGACCGCGTCGCCCACTGCCACCGCTGCCGCTGCCACCGCCTCGTGCGCCGGGCGGTGGCGCGGCGGGTGAACCGTCCTCGGCGGCGTCCGCGTCGTCGGCGTCGCCCGCCGGCGGGACGGTCCCAGAGAGTGGACGTCCGGCCGATCCGTCCTGGTCGTCATCGCTGGCGCCGTCCTCGGCGCCTGGTCGATCGTCCGGGTCGTCCTCGTCCGGGTCGCCGTCGCCGTCAGCGTCGTCAGGGTTGTCCCCTTTGGCGGAACGGCCGCTCGCCTCGGCCTGACGCCGCCGCAGCTCTTCATGAACTCGTCGAAGAGATCACCCACCTCGGCCCGAGTTCAGCCTTACGGATCCAAGGCCCTCGATGGCGCGCGCCGGAAGGCCGCGGAGCACCTCGGCGAGCCTGTTCAGGACGCATCGCGGCGGCTCGCACGGCCCCAGCGGAACCCCGCGCGGACGGCGGCCGGCACCCCGCCGGGGACGGGTCGGGTCGTCGGCGGGGACCACCGCTCCGAGCCGAATGGACGAGCCGCCCGTCGTCCTCGAGGATCATCCCGCTCGAGGGCTCCGGCGAAGGACGGGCCGAGGAGCGCCAGCGGTGGCTCGGGACGCGGTCCCGCGGCGGGCGAGGTCCACGAATGGCACGATCCCGCCGTCGTCGGCGACCACAGGATCGCGAGCCACCACTCGTCTTCGGTGGTGGTCGGACGGCTCATCCCGGCCCGAGCAGGTGGCCGTTCGTCTCGACCGCATGCCCGCCAGGAAGGACGGACCGGGCGAGGGCAGGCGGTCGGGCACGGCCGAAAGGGTACTGCGCGGCGTACGACCCGGGCGACGGTCGACCGGGGCGTGCCGTTCAGGCGGGCGGCGTCTCCGCGGCCTCGACGTCGGTGTCGGCAGCGGCGACTCCGCCGAGGGTGCGGCGTCGTTCGATGAGGCCGCCGCGCCGCGTCCGGTCGTCCGTGAGGCATCCGCGTGGCGGGCACGGCGGCCATCGGCGCAGCTCGGCGGCCGTCGCGGATCGAGCTCGCCAGCGACGTCGGCCTCTCGACCATCCCTCGAGCGACTCTCAGCGGCGTGCCGGATTCGGATCGCCGCGCGTCGGCGGCCATCGCCGCCCACCTCGGCCTAGGCGTTCGCGACCTGCGCCCGAGCTCGAGACGGGAGATCTGCGGCGGACCTCCACCGGCGGCGGAGAGAGTGAGCCGGGGCAGCGTTGGCGCCTTCGCCTCCTGCGTAGTCGCCGCTGATCCAGCTCAGCAGGCGGCCGCGCGACTTCGGCTTGCCGCCGGTGCGCGCGTTGCGGAGGATTGCGTCGCGCGTCGAGGGCGGTCAGCCCGGACGGCCGTGTCGCCCTCACCGATCAGCGTCGCGCCGCATGAAGGGCACGTGGGCCAGTGGTCGGGTGAGGACGGCGGAGCGCCGGTGTGCAGCGCGGCGCTGGCGTGGCTCTCCGGCCGTCAGTTCGTCCGGCATGCTGGACATGCTAACCGCTCGAAAACCCCGCGAACCCCGATCGGGCTATACGGCGGCACGACTCGCGGGCCGTCGCGCCTGGACGCCGACGCCGCGACGAACGCAGTTCGGAATCATTCCCACTCGATCGTCGCCGGCGGCTTCGATGAGATGTCGTAGACGACGCGGTTCACGCCCGAGACCTCGTTGACGATCCGCGCTCGAGATCTTGCCGAGGACGTCGTAAGGCAGCTTCGCCCAGTCGGCCGTCATGCCGTCCTCGGATCGTGACCGCCCGAGATCGCGACGACGTCGCGTACGTCCGCTCGTCGCCCATCACGCCGACGCTGCGGACCGGCGCGAGGATCGCGAACGACTGCCAGATGATCGATACAGCCGCCGCCGCCTTGATCTCGTCGATGACGATCCAGTCGGCCTCGCGAAGCGTGTCCAGCCGCTCGCCGGTGACCTCGCCGATGATCCGGATCGCGAGCCCCGGCCCCGGGAACGGGCTGGCGCAGGACCATCGCCTCGGCAGGCCCCAGCTCCAGGCCCGACCGCCCGGACCTCGTCCTGAACAGATAGCGCAGCGGCTCGATCAGCTGGAACCGGAGGTCCGCCGGCAGCCCGCCCACGTTGTGGTGGGTCTTGATCTTCTGGGCCGCCTTGGTCTCGGACGTCGGCGATCTCGATGACGTCCGGGTAGAGCGTGCCCTGGGTCAGGAAGTCGATCCGGCCTGAGCCTGGCCTCCTCCTCGAAGACCCGGATGAACTCGTCACCGATGATCTTCCGCTTCTGCTCCGGGTCTTCCACCCCGGCGAGCCGCCGCAGGAACTCGCTTCTGCGGGCGTCGACCATCGAGCGTTCATGCCGAGGTCGCGCCTCGAAGGTGACGCGGAGGAGCTCCGATCGCTTCTTCCGCATCAGGCCGTGGTCGACGTAGATGCAGGTCAGCCGGTCGCCGACGGCCGCGGTGGACGAGGCGGCGGCCACGGCCGAGTCGACGCCGCCGGACAGGGCGCAGATGACGTTAGCCCGTCCGAGTCCGGTCGGGCCGCATGCCCGTCGACCCGGGCGCGGATCTCGGCGATCGGTCGCCTCGATGAAGTTGGCCGGGGTCCAGTCTCGGCGTGGCGCCGGCGATGCCCGACACGAAGTTGCGCAGGACGTCGCTGCCGTGCGGCGTGTGGACGACCTCGGGGTGGAACTGGATCCCGTAGAGTTCCGATCGGCGGCCGTCGACCGGCGAACGGCGACGATCCGGTCTGGGCGGTCGAGCGGAAGCCGTCCGGCAGCCGGGTGATCGAGTCGCCGTGGCTCATCCAGACCGGCTGGTCGCGATCGAGACCGGTGAACAGCCCGTCGGCGTCGGTGATCGTGACCGTGGCGGGGCCGTACTCGCGCCTGGGCGGTCGCGCAGGACGTCGCCGCCGAGCTCGCTGCGCCATCAGCTGAGCGCCGTGGCAGATCCCGAGCACCGGGATCCGGACCGAGACCCCAGATCCCGGCATCCGGTTCGCGACGCCGTCGTCGTAGACCGAGTTCGGGCCGCCCCGAGAGGATGATCGCCTTCGGCCCGCGCCGTCGATCTCGCCCACGGCGTGTCGTGGGGGATGAGCTCGAAGTAGACGTTCAGCTCCCGGACGCGGCGGGCGATGAGCTGGGCGAACTGGCTGCCGAAGTCGAGGACGACCACCGAGATCGGGCTCGCCGTCGGGTGTCGGGCGCGCCGCGGCCGCGTCACGGCTCGGGCGCGGGCGCGTTGAGCGCCGTCTCTAGGGTACGCCTCGACCTCGGCGTCGTCGGGCGAGGACCCGATGGCTCGCGCTGGCGAGGCTCGCCAGTGGACGGTCTTCCCCCGCGCTCGGGCGGGCGGCGGCGGCGCCGTTCCGCCGGTTCGACGGCTCCTGGTCACGCCTCGGCCGTCCGGGTCCGCCAATCGCGCCCCTCCAGCTTCGTACGTTGCAGTCTACACCTGGCCGGGCCGGACCGGGAACCGTCGAGCCCCGACGGAAGCGGGGCGAACCCGCCCCAGTCGCGGTTTGCGTCGCATCGCCTCGGCGGCCGGCGTCGAGACAGGTGTGAGGCGGTCGGCGACCTCGGGCGGCGGGGCCGTCCGCTACCGCCTCACGCATCCGGGCCAGCCACGCGTCGTAGCGCTCGGCCGGTCCGATCGCGGGCGGGGCGTGACATCCCGGAGGCGCGGATGGCCGCGTTCGGCGTCGTACGTGGTCCGGGCCGCCCGGTACTGGGCGAGGAACAGCGTCAGCCGGTGGCGCGCGCCGTGCCAGGTCTCTGCATCGTGGACAGATCGGCCGGAGGACCGGGTCCGCCTCCACGCCTTCGTAGAAGTGACCAACGAGGGCCTCGAAGAACGCCATCCCGCCGGCCTGGCGTCGTCGAGGCTGGGCTCAGTCGGTCATGCTCCGAGTCACAGAGTCCGGCGGCGGCGACCCTCGCCGCCTGCGGGCATCAGCCGACGGGCATGCTCGCGAAGCTCGGGCCGGTGCGACCGCCGACTCGGTCGCCTGGTCGGCGTCAGCCGGGCGGGGATGGGGATCCGGCCCGCGGCGATGCCGAGCAGGGCGTAGACGCCGGCTCGACCGTGCGATCAGGGCCGCTGGGCCGTTGCGCGGAGTCGGCGCTGAACGGATGGGCGCCTGCCAGGGAGCGAGATCGCCCTGAGGATCGCCACGCCGCCGCCGAGCTCGGCGACGGTTCACCGCGAGGTTCCGGCCCAGTCGCGGCCGCGGTAGATCCCGACAAGGGCGGCGAAGTGGAGGACCGCGAAGGTGAGAACGATCGGCGTCAGCCAAGCCCGAGCGCCGGACGGCGCCGACGATCAAGGCAGCACGAGGAGCGCGACGGCGGCACGTCAGCCCACGGTCAGGACGAGGAGAGCGAGGCGGCGAGGCGGGATCCGCGATACATGACGGTCGGGTCTCCGGTTCGGGTTCGACAGGACCGATGCGCCGCCCGATCGCCGGCGGACCATCGCCGCACGCCGACGGCGGAGCTCGACGGATGATGTCCCTCACTGGCGTGACCGCCGACGCACCTTGCCGAGGACACGGCCGCGCGGTCGACGGACGATCGAAACGACCGGCTCGCTGGCGGCCGGTCGTCCGGGAAGTGGCGTCTTCGATTGTTCTTCGGTTGTTCTTCAGTTGTCCGGATGCCGGACGATCGTCCGGCGGAGTTCTCGTCAGCCGTCTGAGATGGGTCGGAGGCCGAGGGAAGCAGGGTCGGGATGCGCCAGCCGGCCTCGCGGCGAGCCACGGCGCGATCGGCGGTCTCGCCATGCTCCCGGAGCCTAGGTCGCGAGAACGCGGCCCGTCGCCGGGGAGACGATCGGGCGTCCTTGCAGGGACAGCCTCGACGAGGCACCCGCGGACGACCCGGTCTCCTGATTGGTGGATGACCTGCTGGCTGTCCATGGGGCGCGGCTCCGATCTCCGGGGTGGTGGGACCGGTGGACCGATCCCGATGCGGGCACACTAGGAGTCGCCGGATTACAGCGGCATCGGCGCCGGTCGGGAACGCATTACGACCGATGACGTACGCCCGCTTCAGCCGAAGGACGCAGCGCCGGGCCGAACGTGGCTTCCGTCATGTCCGGAACGGCGCCGACGGCGCGGCCTCGCTGGGCCGTCCCCGAGCGCTGGGAGGAGCCCGCATGACCTACTCGATCGTCGCTCGCGATCCGGCGAGCAGCCCGCTGGTGTCGCCATCCGACGTACTGGCCGTTCGTCGGCACGACCCTCGCCCGTGGATCGAGTCGGGCGTCGGGGCCGTCACGACACAGTCGTTCACGGAGGGTCGCTCACGGCCCGAACGGGCTGGCCCTGCTGCTGAGCGGAGGCCGTGCGACCGACGTCCTGCCGCGCTCCTCGAGACCGATCCGGGCCGGGCGGTTCGCCGGAGTGGGCATCGTCGACGCGGACGGCGGGGCGGCGTCGTGGACCGGCGGATCGTGCGTCGCCGCGGCGGGCCACGTGACCAGCGGGCACGGCGTAGCGATCAAGGCCAACATGATGGAGCGGCCGTCGGTCTGGCCGGCGATGCTCGAGGCGTGGCAGGCGCCGGCCGTCTCGTTCGTTGACCGGCTCCTCGCCGCGCTCCGGGCCGCAGGCGGAGGTGGCGACATCCGCGGCCGGCAATCCGCCGCGCTCGTGGTCTCCGGCACGCCCGACAGCCCAGCGCCTGGACGCGCCAGTACGACGTCCGGGGTCGACGATCATCGCGCGCCCCTCGACGAGCTCGAACGGCTCGTCAGGCTGCACCCGCACGGGTTCGACGCGCTCGATCGCGCGGAGGCGCGCAGCCGGACCGGCGACGGCGAGGCGCGTCGCGCGCCGGCGAGGACGCCTCGCGGCTGGCGCCCGGCGACGGCCAGATCCTCGTGGCGGGCGATCGGGATGGCGATGGGCGGGATGCTCGAGCCGGCGCAGGCGATGCTCCGAGGCGAGCCACGAAACCCGCGGTGGCCGGAGTTCGTCGCCAGCCTGGCGCGCCAGCGGCGCGCCGGAGGTCGCGGACGGGGCACGGGCAGCTCATCAGCGGGAGGCTGACGACCGGCCGCCGCCGTGCCGACCGGACCCGGACAGCGAACGACCGGGCCGTCAGGGCACCGACGGCCGGTCGGTCGGCTGCTGCAACGCTCTTCGATTGGTCTTCCGGTTGTTCTTCGGTTGTCGGGAGCGAGGCCCTCCGGCAAGGCCGGCGGGGCGAGTGGTCGGACGATCGGCAGGCCGGCCCGTCCGCCAGTGGTTGTCGAGGAACCCGCGGAGTCAGCCCCGCGAATCGGTGCGCATCGCGCCAGATCGGGTGGGCTCGAGCGCGCGATCCACGGCGTCCCCGGCCGCCACGCGCGTCACTCTCGTCCATGCGATCCGCTCCTCTGTCGGCATCCCATCGGATGCCTCGACGCGACCGTAGGACGGTCGCCGGGCCGTACCACCGTCAATGCCATCGACAGGCGGGTGCGTACGCCGAATGACGCAGTCGGGTCGTTGCCGGACGGGGAGGGCCGTCCCGGGCTGCTGTCACCACCGGCCGCGGACGCACGAACGAAGCGACGCCGGGAGGAGGATCGGCGTCGCTTCGTCTGGCGGATCGACGATCGAGAGGAGGAGGGAGAGACACCTCGTCGCCGGAAGAGGAGATTGATTCGGTTATGGCTGGTCGCGCCCGGAGGAGCGGCCGGCGGTCAGCACGAGCGGATGACGCGGAAGACCGGGGACGAGGCCGTCGCGACCCGCCGGCTGGTGCGCGGCAGGTCGATCCGCGATCCAGCGCTCCAGTGACACGGCAGGGTCCCGGCGGGTCCATCGGTCCATCGCTGCGATCATCGGCAGGTGCGTGATCACCTCCTGCCTGCACCCCGGCCACACCATCTCGTCGGGCGGCACGGGGTTGCGTGAGACGGATGACGTACGGATCCACTCCGGTCCGGTCGGGACCGGCCGGGCAAATGCCGAGCCGCTCCGGCAGGTGCCGTAGCGGGTCGAGTCCCAGGATAAGCAGCCCACGAGTCGCCCGGCGCTCGAAGCAGGTCGGCATTAAAAAGGAACGTCCGCGAGCCGATCGTGACCGTCGCGGATCCCGCGACAGGTGGCGGATAGGCGGTCGCCCCGGGCGTGCACGCGAGAGTCCCGTCCACTCGGCGAGCCACGTCACCGTGTGGAGCCTGCAGATCCTTGCGCCTGGGCCGAAGCAGGCATCGCGGACAGATCGTCGCATGGGTCTGTGATGAGTCGCGGCAGCGTCGGGCTGCGCCCATGAAACGGCCACGTCAGCCGGCGCGGCTCAGACTCGGTCAGCGGCTCGAACTTGCCGGTGGTCGCGACCGACGGCGTGTCGCCTGACGTTCTGGAGGTCACGGATCGTCCGCGCACCGAGGGCCGCATCGACTGGCGCGCGCCGACCAGCCGGACCGTCGGTGACGATGGGCCGGCCCATCGCTCCCGACCCGACGGTCGGCGCTTGATCCGGTCACGCGCGGGAGGTCGGCGACAGCGCGGCCATCCCCCATTCGTGCCGCGCGGCGGGCGCCTCGGCCCAGCGGCGAGCCGAGCGTCGCGCCCGCGGCGATCGCCGCCTGAGCTCGCCGCCGGCATCCGTCGGCGACAACCAGGTTAATACTTGGCAGCCGATCTCGTACGCGTCGCGGGCCGCCGCGACGTCGTGATCGCGACCTGCGGCTTGCGATGCCGAGGACCTCCCACGTCGTGCACGCGCCGGGGCCGCGACAGTACCCCGGCCGCCTGTCCACGCGCACGGCGTGGCTGTTGGTGGTAATTGCGACGAGGATCGGCGAACCGGGTGAAGACTGTGAGCAGGCGGGTCGTAGCCGGCGATTGGCGGGCGCTCATCCGGGAATACGGCTCTGGACGGCAGGTCCGCGCCCTGCTCGGCGTAACGGCAGGCTTCCGGGCGGCAGCGCCCGGCGTCGCGGCCCCACCGCGGCTTATCGAGCCCGGCCTCGTGGATCTCGGCGATCCGCCGCGCGATCAGGTCCTCGTCCGGGGCGGCGTAGGCCGCGGCGCGTCGTGGACCTCGTCCGGGGCGGCGGCAGTGTCGCGGCGAGGATCTCGCCGGGCTCGTCGTAGCGCGTCGTTTGCGCCCTCTCAGCAGTATCAGGCCGCCGTAGCCCGACCGACCGGCAGCGAGCGCGAGTCGGCGACCGCGTCCATCGCCGGCGATGATCGGGATTACGAAGCTCGATGCCGCAGAGGAAGCTTGGCCCAGCTCGACGTCGGCGGGCTCGATCAGTGTCCGTCAGGCGAGCGGGACATCCTCGAAACCATAGTCCGGGCGAAGATCGTCGACCTTCGAGCGGAATGTCGCCGGTTGGCCGGGCTGGCGGTCTGGTAGTCGAGCACGGGCGGCCTGCAATGACCCCGATACAGCCGAGGGCGAGGGCCTCACGATCTTGGTCGGCGCGGATCAGGACTCGGCGTGGACCCCAGCGTTGGTGGGCGAATCGCGGCGACGCGGCCCTGGCGCGCCAGCGCCGATGATGTTCGGGCGACGCCGGCGGTGTTCTCGGTGAACAACCGCTCCACGATCTACCGGATGGAAGGCCCTCGGCGGCTCAGAACCTCTTGCTCGCGACGCGTGAGCCCGGGAGGTCCGGCTCCGGCGGTGACGGGCCGGGTCCCGCCGCGAGATCGATCCGCGATCGACGTGCGAGCACCAGTCAGCTCGGTAGCAGCGACCGCGCGCCGTGGCCACTGCTAGGCGCGTGCGCATCGAGGAGATTACCGCGCCGCAGCCCGATCGCCATACCGGCCAGCCTTCCGCCAGCCGCCACCAGGGCCGCCTCGCTTTGTCTCGCGACATCACTCCCTCGACGGCAGCTTCGCCAGGCACCGGGACCGTCGGTGGCCCGTGAGCCACCTCGGCGGGATCCAGCTCCGCCGTCCGGATCGTCAGACGCCCATCCACCTGACGCCGCCAGTCGCGCGGCTGACGTCAGGTATCGCACGGGCGTCCGTCACTTCTCGGGGTGTCGCTGGCGGGCCAGCCGCGTCCGCTGCGCCCAGGCGCATCGCGTGCGCGGCGAAGGAAGTGCGGGGAGCGGATGCGCCTCAAGGCAAAAAACTCGCCCCGTCAATCGACCGTGCGGTCGCCTCGCGCGGCGCTCTTCAGAGCTGATGGGCTGCCCGGGCGATGATCGCATCGTGGAACTGGCCTTCGACGGGCTGGCCATTGAGCAGCTGTAAGGCATGGCGGTCGCCTGCATCACCGCCGCGCCCGACGCTCAGGTTGATCGGCATGGGATTCAAGTGGTAGATGGGCGCGTTCCGGCGGGCGAAAATCGAGGCGGCTTTTTCAGGCCTCGTCTCGGCCATCTCTCGGCCGGCGGTACTGAAGGCTGCCGTTGTCGCGGATCGGGGGCCGGTGACCGGTCGCGCCGATGCGGTCGGCGATTCTCGATCACCTGCTCGGCGGTATGGACGTCGCGCACAAATCGGAGAGGTTGACTGACCTCCTGGCAATTACACCTCCTCGGCGATCGTCAGCGCACTCAGTACAAGGCCCTCGCGGCTTTGCCCGAAACCGTGAGCCGACCCCGAGCGTGTTCATCGCATGGCCCACTCGATCCGGCGGGCACCGCTGCCCGCGATGCCGCCTCGCGGCGGTGGGCGATCACTTCGTCGTTCGATCGACCAGCATCAGGATCTGGCCGACGGCGAGGACCCGGGCGCGCTCCGCCTCGTCGCCGAGCAATA
>ERZ1370068.6471-contig-5453_pt1 | contig 28168 bp, 36 predicted proteins | sample MGYA00561227_ERZ1370068 | MGnify/ENA primary metagenome ERZ1370068 (study PRJEB38410, sample SAMEA6850437) | metagenome | study: Metagenomic assessment of the ecological functions of the soil: analysis of the soil microbiota associated with the...
CATTTAATAAAGACGCTGCTCTTGTTACTTTACTCAATGGATTTTTTATCGCCTGGCTTTCATCCAGCAATAAATAATCCAGCCCGATCGTCATTAATAATTTTATATCACTGCGCAATGTGCCATAAGTTGTGATGATAACATCGCAATTGGCAAATTTTTCTTTGTCCCTTGATCTTGTGGCGCCATGATGTATATAATAAGAAAGTTTTGGTGTGAATTTTTTTATCTCGTTTTCCCAGTTATAGATAAGTGTGGTTGGACAAACGACCATCGCCTGCAGCTTTCCATGTTACATTTTTAAAATGCTGCATGATATGTCAATGCCTGCACGGTTTTTCCCAAACCCATGTCATCTGCAAGAATGCCGCCCCATTTTACTTCGCTTAAATAATTCAACCAATGATAACCTGAAACCTGGTAAGGACGAAGCGTTCCCTGCAATTCTTCTGGCAGATCAATTTCTTTTATCGTGTTAAACTCTTTCAGGTTCTCATATTTCTCTTCCAGCTTCAACACTAATTCATTTTCATCCCTGTTCTCATACAACTCATCGATCACACTCATGTGAAAGCGACTCAACTTAAGCTGGTTTGTCTTTCCTTCACCAACACGGAATAACAATGAATATTTTTTAGCCACTCTTCAGGAAGGATACCAAGTGTGCCATCGCCTAACTGAACAAATTGCTGCTTATTTGCCAATGCCCTTTTACTTCTGCCACACTCACCTGCTGATCGCCGAAAACAATATCGATCTTCGCATCAAACCAATCAGTATTGCTGTTGATGAAAATTTTAGTAGATGGCCTTGCGGTGTTAAAACGGAAATTCTTCAATGCATCAAACCCAAACACCGGCGTTTTCATTTCATTCATTGCATCAACAAATAAAAAGAACCAGTTATTTTTTAAAACATCGACCCCTTTCAACGCCAATGCCTGTGAGTCTTCCTGGTAAATAAAATTGCTATGCAGGTTTTGCATTTTAGAAATGAACTCCTGTTCTGCCGGGCGGTTACGATGTACAATAATTACTTTATCTCCTGCAGGCACTACCACTTCATCTCTTTCTTTAGCTGTTGTCGCAAATCCTTTATAAGAAAATATCGGTTGGAATAAAAGATAATCTCCTTTTTCAGCCAGATAAAGACTGATGTCAGGCTTTGCCATCTTTTATTTCCTGCAAAAGTGATTTATCAAAATTTACTTTGAACTCTTTTGTAAGTGGCAGCACCTGTTGTTGCAAAACATTACTCCAATCAGAAAAATTTGTTTTTTGACGCCAGCCGGAAAGAAATTCTCCGCCACCTCACTTGTATGCTGATCTTTCCAGGAAAATAATTGATGATTGTATAAATAAAAAGCGGGGTGCCTGCTTCATTGTCTTTAAGATCGAGCAAAAGACCGCCGGCCTTCACGGTTGCTTTTATTTCAATTGACCCATTATTTTTTATTATGTCAAATGATGGCTTAATATCATCAGACGAAATATTGATCTGTTGAAGATTCGATGTGCGGAATGGTTTTCCTTTGCAAGATGAAATATCAATCCCTTGCCGGCAATTGATAAAAAAGTTTTTTCAGTTTTGGAAAAAGATATTCTCTTACCAATGCACGGGTATCTTCCGGCAGATCATCTTCTTCCTGGTGAATGATATTTTCCCAAATTCCGGAGAAGGGTGAATTGCGGCTGATGTATTTACTGATCTCCTGCTCCTGCAATTTTCTTATCGCATTCAGCATTTGCCTGTCATCTTCATTAAAATTTTCAGCCTCTACATATTTTGAAAGATCAAGCTTTTCAACTTTACCGGAAAACACATCTGCATTTTCATCTGCTTCACCGCTTATTGCATCGATGATGAAATAAGGATAATTCTTTTTATTAAAATTAATAACCAATCCAAGCCTGTGAGTAATTACTGATGTTTCCGGTTTTGGCAATGCTTCAGTAAAAACTTCTTCCTGTACTACAACCGGCTCTTGGCATCGAGGCAGTCGCTGGCGTATTCACTCTTTTTAATACTTGTATCAAGTACCCGTAAAAAGGTTTTCCATCTTTATAAGAAAATTCAAACTTTCCTTTAAGATCATCGCTTAATGAATAACCATAAGCCTCCAGCAATTTATTTTTTTCTTTATCCCAGTTGCGAATGCTATCGAAATAATAAGGACCATGTGAATTTAATAGCTGCAAGAACACGATCATTTTTGGCAGGTTCAAGGGATGATCGATATCCTCATAATCAGAACTTGTATCAAAATTCCTTTCTTCATTCTTTTTAATAATGACCTTGTAAGATTTTCCATCGAGTTCAACAGTTGCTTTTACTGTCTCCTCTTTTGCTGATTCAATATTGGCCTTACTCGTTCTTAAATATTGTTCTGCATCCTGGTAAGTAGTTTGAGAAGAAAGAAGGCGCAGGGTTTTCAGATCAATATGTTTCATCTTGGCAACTGTATGCCGTTGATCATATTTTGACATTCCTGTTTTCAGCAGGTTCTTATCCAGCATCTCCTGTAATTGAAACAAGGAAGCTGCTTCATGACGGCAAATATCTCCAAGATTATAAGGACAGGCGCAACGCATTGATACATGTTGCGGGTCATTTATTTTCTGAATGTAAACTTTATAAAAGTGGAATAGCTGTCATCCTTTACACGAAACACGGCAGATGCAAAAAGATTATCATACTCCACCAGCTCAACAAATCCAATTGCATGAATTTTTTTCCACGACGAATCACTTCATCAGTTCCATGGGTATAAACGTATTTGAGAAGATGAGGTAGGGCCAAGTGATGTTTAGATTTTAGATTTCGAATCTCAATCCACCTTCGTTCAGAAAAGGGTAATCTGCAAAAATAAAGGAATGTATTTCTGATTTCCAGCGATATAGAAATAAATAAATTATTTTCCGATCGGTAAAAGTAAGAATGAAAAGAAGTATCTTTATAGGTTTGTTTTTTCTGTAACACAGTCTTGTTTTTTATTTCACAACCAGCGTTCCATTATCATATATCGGCAATACATTCGCTCCGTCCGCTGTTAAGCAATAACGAATATCTTTTTCCAAACCAAAACCCATTAGCCGGTGATAATGCGATGCTTCATTTTTTTCATGAAACCAAAAAGATCTTTCTCTGCTTTTTTATAGATAGTTTCTGCAAGATGTGATGAATCGCAATTGATAGAAAAATGTTTTCTGATATTTGAAATAACAGCACCCGCAAACAACATATCTTCCATATTCACTCTATCCTTCCATGCAGCACAACCAAGAATTACATTTTGTTTCTTTTCTGCAAGATGATCACATACTGCTGAAAGATTAGGAAAAGAACCTGTAATAATTTCCTTTGCGCCTTTATCCAATGCCATTTGCAAAAGTCTTGTGCCATTTGTGGTAGTAAGCACTAATGTTTTGCCTTCGATAAAATCTCTTGGATATTCAAACGGTGAGTTGCCATGAATAAGGCCTTCTGCTACTTTTCCATCTCTTTCTCCCGCAGTAATGCCATGAATTTGTTTTCCAATTTCAATACAACGACTCACACTGTCAACAGGTATCACAGCTTTGGCTCCGTTATATAATGCTGTTGCAATAGTAGAAGTAGCCCGAAGCACATCAATAATTACAACGGTAGCGCTGCTTATATCATATAGATTTAACAACGCTGGTGAAAGAGAAGTAAAAAGAGTAGGCTTAGTTTTATTCATCGGGCAAATATAACAAAGGATAAGTTCAACGACGATTGCTCAACAATGCTCTCCATTTATCGGTTTCGGCATATTGTTTTATCACCACGTTACGGTGATTGATCAATTTTTCAAGATAAGAATTCAAGATAAAATTTATTTACCAGCTCCCCGATCCAGCCATAAGGCGTTTCATAATTGATAATATCTATTACAATAGTTCCATTATCAACTGGCTTAAAAAATGCTGGTGCTCAAAAATTTAAAATCACCCTTGATCATTTTATCGGTAAATGTCTCAAAGGGTTTCATCTCAATGATCTTTGACGTAAAGAACCTGGTTTTAAAAAGATGTTTTCCTTTCCATGTCACCGTATCCTCTTTATTAATTAAGCCTGATGTGGTGCCTGACACGGCTTCTTCCTTAAACTGCTCCATTGAAATTTTATGAAGGCTGATATTCCTGTTAAGATCAAACACTATGTCTGTCGGGGCAGCAATAAATGAGGTTAGGTGAATTGTCGGCATAGCAAGTATAGAGTAAGATAACCCGCTTTACACAAAAATCAAACCGGGATCACATTCTTTTTATCAACTAAAGGGCAGCTTCACCACTTTTGCCTTTAGTGATTTATCTCTCACCGCAATGAAAATTTCAGAATCCATCGCTGCATTTTCCACTGTAACATATCCCATTCCAATTGCTTTTTGCAAAGACGGAGATTGAGTTCCTGATGTTACATACCCGATCTTATTTCCCGAAGCATCTTTTATTTCATAATTATGACGTGGAATGCCTTTATCGATCATTTCAAATCCAACAAGTTTGCTTTTTAGTCCTTCTGCTTTTTGTTTTTCCAAAATATTTTTAGCCGTAAACTCTTTGGTGAATTTAGTGATCCATCCAAGACCTGCTTCTAATGGCGATGTGGTATCATCGATATCATTTCCATACAAACAAAACCCATTTCGAGTCGCAATGTATCTCTTGCGCCAAGGCCAATTGGTTTTAATCCCTGCGGACCGCCGATCTCAAAAATCGCATCCCATATTTTATCAGCAGCGCCGTCTTTATCTTCAAAATAAATTTCAACACCACCTGCACCTGTATAACCAGTTGCGCTTACTACTACATTATCAACTCCTGCAAATTTTCCTTTTACAAAAGTGTAATACTTTAAATTCAGGATATCCATTTCTGTCAGCGGCTGCAAGATCTTTGTGGCATTCGGGTCCTTGTATTGCAAGCAAACATGTTTTATCGGAAATGTTATGCATCTCCGCTCCTTTTGTATTGTGTTTGCTTATCCAGTTCCAGTCTTTTTCAATATTGCTTGCATTCACCACCAGCATGTATACTTTGTTTTCTTCAATGCAATAAACAAGCAGGTCATCAACGATACCAGCATTGTCATTTGGCAAACAACTGTACTGTGCTTTTCCATTTGCAAGCTTTGAAGCATCATTGGAAGTGACACGTTGAATCAGGTCAAGTGCATTTTCTCCTTTTAAAATAAATTCTCCCATGTGGCTAACATCAAACACTCCTGCATTTTTCTTACGGCAGCATGCTCATCATTTATCCCGGTATAAGAAATAGGCATATTATAACCGGCAAACTCTGCCATCTTAGCGCCAAGCGCAATGTGTTTATTTGTAAAAGGTGTATTCTTCATGATCTTATTTATGGTGGGCAAAGATAACGTTACTGAAAATAAAAAGTCCCGCTAAAGCGGGACTCGATTTTTCTCACGGCTATGCATGAGATTCCAACTTCAACCGACTTTAATTAAATATTTGAATCAAGAGAAAATATGGGTGATCCGGCAACATCTTCGTTGTCGTCTTCATCATCCAGGCTTTCTTTTTTGCTGTTACCGCTAATTGAATCTTTTTTCTTTTTATTTTTTCTTCTTCCATATCTTTTAGCTTCTGTTGCTCTTCCTGTACTTTTCTCCGTTGTTCTTCTATGCTGTTTGTTGTTGATGGTTGTGCATCCTCATAACGATAATCACCGGTTTGGGTTTTAGGAGCAGATGTGGTCTCTGCCGGTTTATTGGGATCAACAAGAGTTCCTTTATCTGTCATCACATAGTCCACATTTGTTCTGTATTCAAACCAATCATTATAATCTATATCGATCCTGGCTCTGCGAAGCCTGCTTCTCCTGTCTCTCATTCTTACCTCAACAGGATTAAGCTTATCTGTTAATGGATTCATCAAATCTTAATTTTTACCAACCGGCACCTGAATCTTTAATTCTATCATTTGACCACGGTATTTGCTGTTCTTTACTAATTGCAAACCCGTTTCCAATATCAAGTGTGCTGTCTGCGCTTGAAATACTATATTGAATTTGTCCGGCTCTTGTTTTTGCATCAGTTAACGATCTGCCCATGCTCTTTTTAACCAGTATTACATGATAATCAGCATCAGCACTTTTTTCTACTGTAAAATCAACCAATGAAAGTTTTAAAGAATCTTCATTTATATTCCATCCTTCTGAATCGGTATCGACCCACCATGCTTTATTAGTGAATTCAAGTACTGGTTGAGAAACCAATACTGTCATTTTATTGGCAGGCTGTGTAATTGGAATAGTTATCGGATCTGCATCTTCAAAATAGCGGGTTTCTCTTACTACAGTTGATACAAGCATAATAACAGATACCCAACCCAATGTCCATAATCCGCCAAAGATCCAACCGAGATAATTGCTTCTTGATCTTACTCCAATAATTCTTCTGATCAGCCAAACAATAAAACCAATTAAAGGAATACCAAGAAACAGGATCAATGTGTCCCCATGCAAATACGGGCTGCCAGTTATTGGTCCATAAATAATCATTAACAGGCCACCATGCTACACCTCCGAAAATTATTGCCATCAGAGCAACAAACAATCCAAATGCAATAGCACCGGCGATGAATAAAAAGAAAACTTTGAACAACACTCCTATTGCATGACCAATGCCACTGCCAATTGGTCTTGCATACCTGCTTTACTTCTGCTGCAAATGTTTTTCCTCTTGTTTCTGAAAATTCTTTTGCTTTTGCGGAAAATTTTGTGCAGCAGATTTTATGTCCTCACCCATTTCTTTTGCTCTGTCCTGTACATTTTGCTTAATTGTATTCACATCCACTTTTTCGCCACGCATTTCCATTTTTTCATAAGAACTTCTTGCTTCAGGCAACACGATCCATAAGAATGATATAAGCGATAACAAATGTGCTGGTTAATGAACCGGCGACAATATTTGGAAAGAAGATAAAATCGCCTCTTCGACCAAATCCATTCAGCATGTTTATTAAGATGTTCAATAATATCGGCGCAAGAAATATTAACCTGATACCTACTGCGCTTTTATTAAAATAAGCAGCCAAGTCCACTGCATACACCACCGATCATTCCTGCCTTCAGGATTACGGAATAATCTTTACCTGCATATCCTTCCACATCTTTCGCCGGTAATACGATCCACAGAATGATGTATGCCATAAATCCTAAACCAAATCCGCCGAATGTAATGATGGCAAATAATATTCTTACGATCGCAGGATCAACATTCAGATAAGCAGCGATACCACTACAAACACCTCCGATAAATTTATCACTTGTGTCCCTGTACAAACCACGTTTTGTTTTTGGCGGAGCTTGCGATTGTGTTGATTGCTGGCTTGAACCTGCAGTAGAAGCAGAAGAAGCATATGACTGTTCTTTTATTTCTTCGCCTTCAAAATCTTCAGGACGACCCATTGAGTTCGCAATTTCATTTACATCAGCATCTGTGATGCTATCAGCGCCTTTGCGAACTTTTTCACTCATCAACTCTGCAATGCGGCTTTCAATATCATTGATGATCTCATCACGACCTTCTTCATTGGCAAAGTATCGGCGAAGACTTTCAATATACTCCTGTAATTTCTCGTAGGCAGAATCTTCTATCGGTACTACTCTGCCACTCAGGTTTATGTTAATAATCTTTTTCATTGCAAAAAATTTGTGGTTGAAGTTATAAGTTGGTTGGTTGGTGATTTGAGGTTAGTGCATTTACTCCATTGGCAAGTTCTTGCCAGTGTTTGCTGAAGCTCTTTATAAAATGCTTCTCCTTTTTCAGTAAGGGAAAAATATTTGCGGGGAGGTCCCGAATTACTTTCCACCCAACGATAAGAAAGCATCTCTGCATTTTTTAGCCTGGTAAGCAAGGGATATAAAGTTCCTTCTAAGATATGGAGATTGGCGGCTTTCATCTCTTCCACAATATCACTTGGATAAGCCTCACCCCGACGAATGATGGAAAGTATACAGAATTCCAAGATCCCCTTCCTCATCTGGCTCTGTGTGTTTTCAATATTCATAAATCGTCTTTTTCTTATTAATATTTAGGTTCGTAAAACAATTAATGATCATAGCTGACTACTCTTGTAATTTTCCATTCGCCATTTTTCTTTTGCCATATATGAACAAACTTAAAAAGTACCGCAGTCTTTGTTTGCCATTTTCCAAATGACAAAAAGTATGTACCCCGATCTCCATCGCACCATAGCCGGGTATTGGATAAACTTCAAGACTTCCTTTTACCAGATCCCTTCTTAATCCATTATTATTTTTTGCAACTTCTTTCATGAAGCTGATCGTGTGTTCATAATTCGTAAGGCCACCTTTATCATGATAGAATTCCAGGTCTTCGAGTAAATAATGATTTAAATTTCTCAACATCTCTTGTATTAAAAGCATTGAACACGACGCTATCCATGTGGGCAATCTCTTTGTATATTGAATCTTTTGCAGATTGTGCATTTGCCAGGTTAAACATTCCTGTTAGCACAATTGATAAAACAATGTATTTGAGATTTGATTTCATGTACCTTTTTCCTTTGACAAACCAAAGATAGGGTGATGTTTGGTACTATACAAAACATAGTACTCGTCTTTTGAAGGTTGCGACCAATTATTTATGCAATATTTAAGCTTAATTAGCTTATTTTCATACTTCTATGCTCGAATTATTTTTTTAAAAAATTTTCTGACTTTGATAGTCGGGCTATTATGATGATGAAAGATCAAAAATGAAGCTTTTTCAGATCAATTTGTATCCGATATTTTTTATCGGATTTCTTATTTTATTACTCTTTTCTTCCTGTTCAGATAAATATCTTGCCTATAAAAGTCTTTACCAGTTTAAGAGCGAAGACAAAAAACCAGATTATTCAAATTTGAATTATTGGGCAGCACATCCGCTAAAGTGGGATCCCTCTGACAGTATACCTAAACCGCTTAGAAAAGAAAAAGGGATACACTTGTTGATGTTTTCTTTTGCATCCTACTATGTATACGATGAAATTAAAAGATAGTACCCTGAATGCAGATATAGATGATGCGTATCTAAATGCAAAAACAGATTATTCCAGCATTTTATACCAGGCAAGTGTTTTTAATCAGCATGCAAGAATTTATGCGCCACGTTTTCGTGAAGCACATATCAGTGCTTATTTCACAAACGATACGCTGGCTTGCGATAAATGCTTTTGCGACGGCATATGCAGATATAAAAGCCGCATTTGAGTACTATTTAAAAAACTATAATCATGGCAGGCCGATCATTATTGCTTCACATAGCCAGGGTTCAACCCATGCATTGCACTTATTAAAAGATTATTTTGAAAACAAACCATTACAAAAGCAATTGGTGGCTGCATATATAGTTGGCATGACTATCCCGACAGAATTCTTTTTCATCCTTGAAAATGTGTGAAGACTCCTTCAAACCGGCTGTGTTTGTGGTTGGAGAACTTTCAGGGAAGGATATAAAGCGCCTTATGTAGAAGCTGAAAAGGAATTCTCATTGGTGACGAATCCTATTACATGGAAAACAGATAGCATTTATGCTCCTAAAAAATTGAATACAGGAAGCGTGTTGTTTAAATTCAATAAAATTTACAAACGAACAACAGATGCACAGATCTATGAAGGGATAATATGGGTAAGGCGACCAAAATTTCCATGGAGTTTTTATACTCCACAAAAAACTATCATGTTGGAGATATCAATTTATATTATATGAATATCAGGGAAAATATCGGGCAGCGTATTAATAGTTATTTTCACAATCAACGCTTTGCATGTTGAAATGAAACAATTTTTTCGGAAAGATTTCAATCAGATCTTTCCCTTCCGCTTCATAGAAGTATTTTCAATTTGTGCCATAAATACTGTTTTCTTTTAGATGCTTGTGAATCAGTGTTTCCATAATATCAATCAGGAGCATTACTGAGACAGGTCATTGCCATGGCGTGGTTCTTGTTCTACATTTATTTCACTAATTATCACTTTTATGAAAACGATAATTGTTCCAACCGATTTTTCGCCAATAGCCACAAATGCAATGAATTTTGCGGCTGATATGGCGACTTAATATCAATGCCAAGCCTTATGCTGTTGCATGTTTACCAGGTACCGGTTTCAATGACGGATGTTCCTGTTGTAATGGTATCGGCAGAAGAATTAAGAAAAAGCAGTGAAGCAAAACTTGCAGGAGATAAAAGATGCGCTAACGCATATTACATCGGGAAAAATTAAAATTTATACCAGAAGCAAGGATTGGGAGATGTTTCTGATGAACTGGAAGATGTTTGTAAACACATTCAACCGTTTGCTGTAATAATGGGGAACACGAGGTACAAGTGGCGTTGAAAGAGTTTTATTTGGCAGCACTACTCTTACAGCAATTCGTCATCTTAAATGGCCGTGATCATAGTTGTCCCACCGGGAAAAGAATATGGAACAGGAATTAAGAAGATCGGATTCGCATGTGATTTTGACAAAGTGGTAGAAAGTACTCCGATACAGTTTATCAAAAACATGGTAAAGAATTTAGAGCAGAATTGCATGTGCTGAACGTTGATCATGAAGGCAAACATTTTAAGCCCGGAACACCAGAAGAATCATTGATGCTTCACACATTGTTAGCAAGATCTAAATCCTAATTATCATTTTATCGATCATGCTCGACATTGAAGATGGAATTAATGAGTTTGTTGAGCAAGAATAGTATTGACCTGTTGATCGCCATTCCTAAGAAACATAGAATTACTGGATGGCTTATTTAAGACACAGCAGTACGAAACAACTTGTCACACAATCTCATGTTCCGGTAATGTGGTGTACACGAATAGGTGTGACTTATCCCTCGGTATAAATGAAAAGCCATCCTGCTAGTTATCGGGATGGCTTTGTCTATAAAAATTTCTTAGCGAATAGTATATTTTAGAAGTCGTGTTGTATCGGATGATGATACACCGTAAAAAAGCTAAACCCAAAATAAGACTCAATAAGACCAACCCCTTTAGCATAATAATATTTTCCGCCGCCAGCACTTACTACAGGTCCTCCAAGGGGATCGATCAACTGAAAAATCATACGTAAGTTCTATTACAGAATTATATGTTTTCCCAACTACAGTATATTGAATATCTCTTTTGAAACTGTGTATTTATGATAATTACTAAAGCCACCAACTGAGATCGTATTGGTCCAATTAGTACCGATAGCCGCATCTTTCAGGTAAATAAGTTCTAGCACTACGCCGACAGGATCAAAGTTTCCGTAGGTGCGATAAACGCCATTGACTTTGCTCATAGTAGCCTCTTTCTGTTCCGGCATTGGTAGTCGTATTAAATTTATAATAACGCAGGCTATTTATAGTTGTGTCAGTACCAAGTGCAACGAGATGCGAAGGGCCGGTGTTTGTCGATAAATAATCCCATTCTGAATTTGCAGATACTGGTTGATAGTCTGTTGGGGTATTATTGTACCACCGCCACCACTTCCGCCTCCATTGCCAATAAGGTCGTCAACTTCCTTTTGGCAAGAAGCCAATGAGCAACTACTGGCAAAAGCAAAAAATAAAATTCGATTCATAAAGTATGTGAGTGTAATTTAATTAAAACTCTGCGTTCACACGGTGTTCTTGGAAACGCAATTACATCACGAATATTACTCATGCCTGTTACAAACTGAACCATTCGTTCAAAACCCAAGACCAAAACCAGCATGTGGCACGGTGCCATATCTTCTTGTATCAAGATACCACCACATTTCCTCAATAGGAATATGCATTTCTTTCATTCGTTGTTCCAGCTTTGTCTTGTCGTTCTTCTCTTTGTGAACCACCAACAATTTCACCAATACCCGGTGCAAGAATATCCATCGCTGCAACAGTTTTTCCATCATCATTCTGCCGCATATAAAATGCCTTTGATCTCTTTTGGATAATTAGAAAGTATAACCGGTTTCTTAAAATGTTTTTCTACCAGATATCTTTCATGTTCACTTTGCAGGTCCATTCCCCAACCTGTAATTGGAAATTGAAATTTCTTTTCTTGTTATAAGGACTCTCTTTTAATATTTCAATTGCTTCAGTATAAGTAATGCGTTCAAAATTATTGTTGAGAACAAATTCAAGTTTCTCGATCAATCCCATTTCACTTCTCTTGTCTTGTGGTAATTGTTTTTCTTCTTCCGCTAAACGCTGTGCAAGAAATTCGAGATCTTCTTTGTTGTTATCGATCACATGCTTAATAATATACTTAATGAACTCTTCGGCAAGGTTCATGTTATCTTCCAGATCATAGAAAGCCATTTCGGGTTCTATCATCCAGAATTCTGCAAGATGTCTTGGCGTATTGCTATTTTCTGCACGAAATGTTGGACCGAAAGTATAGATCTCGCCAAATGCGGTTGCGGCTAGTTCGCCTTCAAGTTGTCCGCTTACCGTAAGATTAGTTGCTCTTCCAAAAAATCTTCTTTGAAATTGATGCTGCCATCTTCATTTCTTGGGGTCTTATTTTTCCTTCATCAAAAGGCAACGTTGTTACACGAAACATTTCACCAGCACCTTCCGCATCACTGCCGGTAACGATCGGCGTATGCATATATACAAAGCCTTTGTCGTTATAAAATTTATGAACAGCAAATGCCAATGAATGGCGAATACGAAATACAGAACCAAATGTATTGGTACGAAAACGCAGATGTGCGATCTCTCTTAAAAATTCAAGTGAGTGTTTCTTAGGTTGCAATGGATATTTTTCTGCATCACAATCACCCAATATTTCAATTGATGTTGCATTCAGATCCATTTTTTGTCCTTTGCCTAAAGAAGCAACAACGTTGCCTGTTACTTTCAATGAAGAAGAGGTAGTGATACGTTTCAATTGATCGTCATCAAATTTTCCTAAAGCAACTACTACCTGCAGGTTATTATTAGTGCTGCCATCATTTAATGCTATAAACTGGTTATTTCTAAAAGTGCGAACCCATCCCATTACAGTTACTTCCTGTCCTTGCGGCTCTGAGCTAAGCAATTCTTTTATTCTCGTTCTTTTGTTAAACATCGTAATTTTTAAGAGGGGCAAAGATAAGCTTCATCAGGGAACAGAACCATGAATGGAGCGTCGCAAGTGGACGTCAAATCAAGGCTCTAATGCCGGCCCAATAATCAAAATTTGCATTTTGGGTATTTTGCACTAATATTGTAGCGGAAAAACCGTTAAGTAAAAGTACGTCCTCAAGATTCAGTCCATCGTTGCTTCGGTTCCTTTCATTATAAATTTCAAAATAATTAGCTAATCAATTTTTACCGGAAGGATGATTCCGGCCAATCAATTAAGTTCAGTGATTCAAGATTATGGTGGTTAACCTCAAGTTTTTTGTATGTATGACATTCTGCAATTGAACGACATGCTCGTTCCCGAACTGCTGGATATTGCCGAGCAGTTAAAGATCCCCAATGCGAAGAAACTCAATAAACAAGACCTTGTTTATAAGATCCTCGATGGGCAGGCAATAAAAGCCAGCGAGAAAAAAGCTGGTGATGTAGATGATAAACATAAACGCAAACGCATTATAAAAACCTCTACTAGTCTTTCAACAGAAGAGGCAATTGTTGAAGAACCCGATAATGATAATTCTATGGCAAAAAGTTCCCGCATCGGCGGACCAAAACCCGCAGCGAAAAAGAAGAGAAACCGATTCTAAAACGTGGTCGTAAAAAGATGAGCCAAGTGTTGATGCACCGGCTGAAGAAGAAATAAATAGAGATCAATGTTGCTCGAAGAAGCACCGCCTAGCTGCTACTGATTCTGGCAATATTTCTGACCCTGTTCCTGCCAGCCCTTCTGGAACAGAAGCCCCTGCAATCGATCCTGAACATTGCACAGAAATTCTATCCTCCCGTCGCGACCAGGTATTTAATATTGAATTTGATGGTGTAATACTTTCAGAAGGTGTGCTGGAAATGATGCCCGATGGTTATGGTTTCCTTCGTTCCTCTGATTATAATTATTTGTCATCACCTGATGATGTATATGTTTCTCCTTCGCAAATAAAATTGTTTGGTTTAAAAACAGGTGATACTGTTTATGGCGCTGTTCGTCCTCCGAAAGAAGGTGAAAAATATTTTGCATTATTGAAAGTAGATACGATCAATAATAAAAAACCGGAAGAGGTTCGTGACCGTGTACCGTTTGATTATCTCACACCGCTTTTTCCATTTGAAAAATTAAACCTGTTTGATGCAGCGGATAATTATTCAACAAGAATAATGGACCTGTTTACCCTATTGGTAAAGGACAACGTGGATTGATAGTGGCGCAACCAAAAACAGGTAAGACGATGTTGTTGAAAGCGGTTGCCAATGCAATTGCAAAAATCATCCTGAATGTTATTTGATGGTTGTGTTGGTTGATGAAAGACCTGAAGAGGTAACCGATATGGAACGCAGTGTAAAGCAGAAGTGATCGCTTCTACATTTGATGAGCCTGCAGAGAAACACGTTAAGGTTTCTACGATGGCTTTGCAAAAGCAAAACGTTTGGTTGAATGCGGACATGATGTGGTGATATTGCTTGATTCTATTACACGTCTTGCCCGTGCACATAATACTGTTGCTCCAGCATCTGGTAAAGTTTTATCAGGTGGTGTGGAAGCAAACGCAATGCAAAAGCCAAAACAATTTTTTGGCGCTGCCAGGAAAATTGAATTTGGTGGATCGCTTACTATCATTGCAACAGCCCTTGTTGATACAGGAAGCAAAATGGATGAGGTGATCTTTGAAGAATTCAAAGGAACGGAGTAATATGGAGCTTCAACTGAAAGAAGATTGTCTAACAGGAGAATTTATCCGGCAATTGATCTTGTTTCATCTTCGACTCGTCGTGATGACCTGTTGTTAGAAAGAGATGTGCTGCAACGTATGAACCTGCTGCGTGTTTTCCTTACTGATATGAATGTTGAAGAAGCAATGAATGAATTATTGAAGCGAATGAGAGGAACAAAGGATAATTATGAGTTTTTGGCGAGTATGAACGGATAGAACTGCTACGGCAGTGTATCATGATGATTTGATTAGATTATTCGGATATTGGAGTTCGTCACATAAGACGGACTCTTTTTTTTTATCCATTATTTTATTAATTTTCCTCCGGATCTCTTTTGACCATTTAACCTTGTTCCTGGCCATTGAAAAGATAAATATTGAATACTTTCTCGAGCTATCAAAGCATTATACTGTAATTGATGTTTCGAAGCCCGGCTGAATATAAGCATGCACATATCCCCGGGCGCATACAGTTTACCATTATTCTCTGATGAAGAAAGAGCAATTGTAGGAACTGCCTACAAACAAGAGAAGCCGTGAAATAGCGATCAAACATGGACTTGATTTTTTGGACCGAAGATGAAGAAGATCGTAGAAGAAGTTGAGATCGATTAGTTCAGAGTCGGGAGTCGGGAGCCAGGTGACTCTGAACTCCGAACTCCTGAACTCAAAAAATATTTTGGTTTATTGTTGGCGCGGTGGCATGCGTAGCGGAGCTGTTGGCTGGCTGCTTGATGTATATGGGTTTAAGGTTGCACACCCTTATTGGTGGTTATAAGAAATTCAGAACCCGGGTCCTTGATACTTTCAAACTTCCTTTTGATCTAAAAATTCTTGGTGGCTATACCGGGGCGGGAAAAACAGAAGTGATCAAAGAATTAGAAAGAGCGGGTGAACATGTGATCGATCTTGAAGATATTGCCAAACATAAAGGTTCAGCATTTGGAAATATTGGAATGCCAGCATCAGCCGACGCAGGAAATGTTTGAAAATGTATTGAGCATCCGGCTACGAACTCTGCGATATGAATCAAACAATAGCCCTAATTCAAACCCGCAATTAATTATTAACCATTCACCGATCTGGTTAGAAGACGAAAGTCAGCGAATTGGTCTTATTAATATTCCCAATGACTTATGGCATACTATGCGCCGGTCACCCCTTTGCTTCCTGGATATTCCTTTTGAAGAAAGGCTTAAACACATTGTTGAGGAATATGGCTGCTTTGATAAAGAAAAAATGATCGATGCGATCTTGAGAATAAAGGAAAGACTGGGTAGCCTTGAAGCCAAAAAGGCCATTGAGTTTTAAACGAGGATAATACAATAGAAAGTTTCCGCATTTTGCTGAAATATTACGATAAATGGTACACAAAAGGCCTGCACAATCGGGAGAACATAATTTCGTTATTACATATAGTGAAATGTAGTTCCGTTACTCCTGAAAATGCAAAAAAATTAGTCCAACAGCCTGTGTATCATGAAAAATCTTAACTCTATTCCTGCTTCTTTTTTCATCCCTGTTTTGGTTTGCTCAATCTTTAAACGGCGTTTATACCGGTGTTCTGTCAAATGACAGTACAACGATACGAAGAGATCAATCATTTGAAATGGCCCTGACCGAATATAATGGCAAAGTATATGGCTATGCCTATTCAACTTTCATTATAAATGATACCCTTTATTACATTGTAAAAAGAGTAAAAGGGAAAAATTAACGGCGATATCTGCGAAGTGGAAGACGATGAAGTGATCGCTCACAACTTTCCTCAAAAACCAGAAAAAAAGTTTTCGTTACTTATACTTTAAGAAGAAATGCTTCAGAGCAACGTCTGGACGATTGGATGGCAACTGGAAAACAAATCTTACAAAGAGATATTATGCGATCTCGGCAAAGGTGGAAGCAAAAGAGAAAAAGACCTTGAGTAAGTCAAAACTGTATGAACACCTTGGGCGATCTTGATCTTGCAAAAACGCTTGCCTTAAAAAACCAAAGGAAAAAACTCCTGAAAAAAACCTGTAAAGCTAAAGAAGATAAAAATGATGTTGCTAAAAATATAGTAAAGAAGAGGAGAAAAAGAGTGCTCAACCAGCTGAATCAAAACCGGTCGAGAAGAACACCCATCTAACTTTTATTATAACAGATACGAAAGTTCCAGATACTTAAAACCACTTCAACTGCTGTAAATAACCAGCCAGAGCCAAACTGAAAAGAAGGATGACTGTTGGCTAGTAGCAAACACAAATCACTGTTGAGAAAAAACCTGAAAAGCACAACTACTGTTAAAAACAGAGACTAAGCTTCGACGGATAATAAAACAGCTCCTACAGTCATCAATAACCAACCCAATCCGAATGAAAAGAAAAATGTTGTTGCTACTAATTCAACCACGGTTGATAAGAAGCCAGAGGTACCTGTTGCTAAACAGGAAACCAAACTTCCCGATAACAAACCTGTTGTTGCCGTTAATAATCAGCCGAATCAAAACGAAAAGAAAGATGTAACGACGGCATACAACCTTCCGCAAGCAACCTTGAGAAGATGTAGCAATGGTTGATAAAAGTTGACAGAGAATAAAGCTGATGGACAATATGAATTCCAGGAGCTAAGAAGAAGAAGAGCAATTGAAACCCGCTGCTTCATTAGTTGATGGAAGGGTATCTATTCCTTCGAGAAACAATTTATTTTAAATCTGATAGCCTGTCGATCGCTTTGTATGATAACGGAGAGGTAGATGGTGATACGGTGAGTGTGATCATTAACGATGAAATGTTTATTAGCATCAGGGACTAAAATCTTCTGCATTCAGAAAAACATTTTATGTTCCCAGAAAACGAAAGTGATTCTCTTGCTTGTAGTATTATTTGCAAATAATCTTGGAAAAATATCCTCCCTAATACCGGTCTTTTACAAATAAAGGACGGCGAAGAAATTTTTTATGTTCGTTTCAAAGCCGATCTTGATCGCAACGCTGCAATTGTCCTAAGAAGAAAATACAAATAATAAATCCCGTCTATATCCGAGATTTGCGGAATGATTGAACAAACAGGTTCTGCCATCATAACTCCCCTTTAGGGAGATGGAGGGTATCGAGCTTACGCAATATTCTCACGGCGCCGGCTGCGGCTGTCAAGATCGCTCCAAAAGTGTTAGATGAAATTTTAAAAGCAATATTTCAGTCCCTGATAATAAAAATCTTCTTGTTGGTAAACAGCAGTAAGGATGATGCCGCTGTTTATGATCTTGAAAATGGCATGGCATTAATTTCCACCACAGATTTCTTCATGCCGATCGTTGATGATGCTTTTGATTTTGGAAGAATTGCCGCTGCTAATTCTATCAGCGATGTATATGCTATGGGTGGCAAACCACTTCTTGCAATTGCCGTACTCAGGTGTGCCGGTAGAAAAGCTTCCTGTTGAACTTGCACAAAGATCATTGATGGGGGAAGAACGATCTGCAATGAAGCGGGGATCCCATTGGCTGGCGGACATAGCATTGATTCACCAGAACCCATTTTGGTTTGGCTGTTACAGGTATTGTCAATAAAGAAGATCTGAAAAAAATAATACTGCAGAAGAAGGTGATCTGATCTTTCTTACAAACCCCTGGGCGTTGGCATTTTATCTACTGCACAAAAAGAGCTGTTGCCCGAGAAGAATATTTCCAAGTAATGGTTAAGCAGATGACAACCCTGAATAAGATCAGGCGAAGAGTTAGGGAAAATAAAAGGAGTGACACGCCATGACGGATGTTACAGGGTTTGGTTTGCTCGGACATTTAATAGAAATGGCGAGAAGGCAGCGGCTTAAGCGCAGAAATTTTTATAATAAAATTCCTGTTAGCCGGATGGCGTCAAAGACTGCTATCATTAAACGGAGAATTTTTCCGGATGCTACGACGAGAAACTGGAATAGCTATCAGTGATAAAGTAAGATTTGAAAAGGAGTAGATGTAATGGAAGCATTTACTATTTATTGACCGACCCGCAAACAAATGGCGGGTTGCTGATCAGCGTAAAAGAAAATGCGAAAGATGAAGTGATCGGTTTATTTACTAAAGAAGGATTGGGAAAATTTATTGAGCCAATCGGCAAATTTATCTTCCCGAGAGAGGAGAGAAGATGATAGAAGCAAGGAAGCAATCTTGACAACGAGGCCGACTTCGGGCCGAAAGCCCGGATATAACCCTGAGATCGCTTTTTATAACCCCCGGCCTTGGGCTGGGGTTAATGACTATTCCGCATGGGGCTTTAAAGCCCTGTTAAACTATTAAATCATGCATCGATGCAACATGACAACGACAAGCTTCGTCAGCATCATTTCAGCATTGAATGAAAATGTGGATGCATTCAATAATTACATTGCTCCATTGAGCCAAAGAACAATTTGAAGCATGCCCAAACGGTGCAAATGGGTGCTGGCCAAAATCTTGATCATCTTATTCGTAGCTATAAAACCGTTGCAGCTTGCTTATGGTTTACCAAGAGTTTGCTTTGTCGAATTTTGTTTGGTAAAACTAATCGCCCATCAAAAACTTATGATGAACTGGTGGGAAAATATAAAGCGTAAGCTTGCTGCAGGAGGCCATGCAAGCGGTCCGTTCATTCCGCCGTTTGCTGTGGTTTTGAAAAGAAGGATGAGTTGATAAAAAATATGCTGAGCAAAAACAAAAATTGATCTCAAAAATTGAAGAAGCAAAATGAGAAAAGATCTTGATGTTTATATCCTGCCACATCCTTTATTGGGAAAAGTAACTTTGAGAGAGATGCTTTGTTTTTACTATTTATCATGATTGAGTACTTCATTTTAGTGTCAGGTTGCTTAAAATGCAATGCTTCCTGTAAGACAGGCTAAGCCAACTTAAATACGCAGTTCTTAATAACCGAGTTTCACAGTGTTGTGCCCGAAATTGAATGACCATTTGTAAAACTTCAGACATTGTAGTGGTAGCTTTATAATGCTCTGAGAACTTCAAACTCTCTCCTGTGTAAGAGATGGTATGAAAAGAAAGAGCTTATCTACAAAACCCAGGTTGCAAAAATCGTTTTCCTGTTCCATTAGTTTTGTTCTTACAGCTTTGCTCTTGTGGCTTTATATTAAATGTGGTCACTTGCAGGCGTCTTCAAATAGCCAATGTAATGATTAATCATTGCTGTTTTGGGCTGGGACCACTCCTGGGCAGGCTTATATAAAAGAAGGCTGTAAAGCGGCATGAGATTAGGTTTAAGCGTAAACCCAAGAGTACGAAACTCTTTGGCATTCAGGATTATTGTAGGTTTACTTATCGGAGAGAATTTTTTGTGATTCCACTCTTGTTATTCTCAATTGCATTTACTCGTGAGATCTGCCTGAAGTATCTCAATCCTCAGACCTTTAGTGGTGCTTATGTTCTGAAAGCGGATTATGGCTTTTGCGCCCCACAGTAATGGCTTGAAGAATTAGCTTTCAGAGGAATTTGTGTTTAAAACTGTTATCTGAAATTTCAAGCGTGACGATAGTCGAATATTATTTCTGCACATACATCTCTTTATTTCGTCGCATTGGATAAATCTTGGAGCATTCGGCAATCCTGTGCTTGGATGACAGATCTTGCCTGTCACTTTCTGGCTTGGTGACATAAGCATTCTATGCAGATCGTGCCTTGTTAAAAATCTAAAGACGCTATATTTTCCAAATAGGCCTTCTACCGGGAAGCAGAATTGAAGTTAAGTCTCGTTTGCTTGTTCAGTGTTTATGGCAAGAATGATCCAACGTAGCGGACAATTAAAACCATCTTTGGTAAATGTAGCCGTGCAATGGAGAAGCCACCTTGCATTTAATGGAGAGTCTCATCCTAACAACAACAGTAACTCGCGATTTCTTTTTATGCTTTTATTTCCGCCATCCGTAAGTGGACGCGAAACAGACAACTGCGACTTTTAGATTAAGCTAACTACAGCCAAGCATGACGTATGGCTTGCAGTAATAGCAGGGCCGGATAATGTAACATCAGTAATGTGCAAATACTCAACGTAAGGTTATTTTTCTAGCCTTTTCTCCGAAAAAAGATCTCCGCTATCATACATCGTACACTACCGCCTTCTGTTTTTTCAATAACAGGGATTGGTATTGCTAATAATTTACTTCTTGCAGCCAGTTCTTCTTTTTGTTCTTCTAGTCAACGAATCAAAAGCAGTTTGACTCATCAATAAAAATTTTTCCCTTCTTGCTGTTCTTTACCTGACAACATATTGCCTGCATAAAGAATGCATTTGGTCTTTTCGTGATCCTTATCACTTCATGACCCGGAGCTTTCCAGCTAATTGTCTTACTGCTATCAACTCCGCATTCTTCTTCAATTGCTTCTTCGCAAAGGATCACCAAAGTTCTCGCCCAAAGCGTCATCATAACATTGGTATGATATACAGGATTGCCCGTTGTTATCTACTGCAAAAAATTATTGCCCTGTACTTGTTTGCGTTGGCAAATTTCTCCAACACTGAAATATCTGTTCTTGGTGAATAACAAGTGTAGATCCACTTTGTGTTCTCATGATCCATCACCATGCTGCCGGTGCCTTCAAAAATTTTCCTTCTACTTCAAATTCACTCCAATCCTGCAGATCTTTTCACCACAAACTTTTCTGCAAGCATTTTTTAAAATATCATCTCTCTTTCTCAGCACGACGATTGGGTGCATATATTGGGAAAACAGAAATAATTCCTTCGGGTGAAGTGCTTAACCAGTTATTGGGAAAAACAGCTGATGGTTTTTATGGGTGTCGGTGTATCATCGATGACCAAAACATTTATTTCATGCTGCCGCAGCAGTTCAACCATATTGTCAAACTCTTTCAGCGCTGCTTGCTGAACAGACCGGGGATCTGTTTTCGTATCGGTTGATTGAAAAAATTTGTCGCAGCAGTTTCTTCGTTTGCCCTGAATGAAGCAGGGCGGATCATAAGTATTGTGTCAGTGATCTGCATTTACTTATTAAAAATAAGTAAATGCAAACTATTAACTGAGTAGTGCGTCTATCTTCTTTGCCAATTCCCTGTCTTTATCGGTTACAGTATTTCCTGCGCTATGGGTATTCAGCGATATCTCAACTGCATTCCAGGTATTGGTCCATGTTGGATGATGGTCCATCTTTTCGGCTTCAATAGCAACCCGTGTCATAAACACCAAATGCTTCACTGAAATTTTTGAAAGTAAATTTCTTGTACAGCTTATTATTTTCTTCTTTCCACATATATGATTGATTTGATGAATTGATAATATGCTGATTGCAAAATTGAGTTCAATATGAATTATCATAGGATTGATCTGCATTAGCATGATCAGCATATTTAAAATACGAGATGTTCTCTTATTCTTTATTTCTCATTGGTCAGCTCCATTCACTAACTGCACTCCGTTAAGTGATCGAATGAATTTTCTGTTTGCTGCTGCAGCATTTCATCTGTAACAATATCACCCTTTCATCAGCCATAAAAATCAAGATGTTTGAATTCAGGTAAAAGATATTCGCCATCAAATTGGTTATTATAAATATAATGCTCCAGCGCAGTGGAGGGTTCATGATACTCATACAAACCAAAAAATAATTCCTGTTCTTTTTCTTTAGCTGGATCTCGATCTCGTTGTTCACCCGAAAATCAACGCCGAGCATATTGTTTAGCTCGCCAGCAAAACTGGTAATCCTTCATTGGCGCCATAATTCCAAGCAGGCGGGTATCTTCAAAAAACCATCGGTAATATCCTGTGTATCTAAAACTAAGTTTGTTGCTCATGGTGGTTTTGGTTTCTGTTTTTAATTTAAAACTGAACCTCTGTTTCCATTTCTTCGTTCCCTCTTTTGAATTTTACTTTCGCTTTTGTCTCCCTTTTGAAATTTTCCAAGCGTTTGCATATAGCTGTCCATCGAGCTAATGGTATAATCGCCAACCTTAATAATAATATCGCCGGCCTTCAATCCTGCTTTTTGTGCTGGTCTTCCATCAGTCACACCGTCACAACGAATAGCCTGCGCCAGCAATAAGTATAATCTGGCATTATTCCCATTGTTACGTCTGCCGCTGCGCAGAGAAGAAGTGGTTTGCGTTTCTCTTGTTTTTGTAAATGCCAGCTTTTGACTTGTTGTAGTTGGAGAAAGCACAATGCCGCTGATATAGTTGATGATCTTTGTTTCACCATGTATAATTTATTTTATCAGCATCGTCGCTTGGTTTATGATAATCTGAATGCAAGCCTGTAAAGAAAAATAAAACAGGAATGTCTTTGCGGTAAAAAGATGTATGATCACTTGGACCCGTTCCGCTGCTATCGATCCTGATCACAAAAGGATTCTTTTATTGTTAGGGATCGATCAGAGTGCCCCATTGCGGTGAAGTACCATAACCACCGATCGTTACAACCTGGCTGCTATCGTTCAGTCTTCCCACCATATCCATATTGATCATATAATTGACTTTAGTGAAATCGATCGTCGGGTGTTCTGTAAAAAATTTTGAACCATTTAATCCAAGTTCTTCGGCAGAAAAGCAATAAACAGGTAGTTATTATTTTCTGCTTTGTATTTTTTAGAATTCTTGCCAGTTCGATCAATGCGGCTGTACCACTTGCATTGTCATCAGCTCCATTATGGATTGCTTTTTCTCCTGTACGCAACATTGAATTGTTGTCTTCGCCATATCCTAAATGATCGTAATGTGCGCCGAGTACAACTGTTCTTGCTGCTCCATTATCTAAATACCCAATAATATTGCGACCGGTTCTTTTCTTGTCGCCAATATCCACTTTCAATTTAATATCAATTGTAGCTGTTTGATCGCCGAAATATTTTTTGCTGCATCTTTAGTAACATATAAAACCGGCACATCCAATTTTTCTGTTCTGTCTTTGCTGTCAAACTTCAGCTTGATCATCAATAGATGAAGTGTTATAAAGTATAACTGCTGATGCGCCACGGGTCTTTGCTTTTTTGCATTGTTGCGGATGTACTCGTTCAAATCAGAAATGCGGATTGTTTTTATTTTCTTCCAGGGTTTCTTTCAGATCGTAGAACCAGGGCATATCAGCTTCCTGCACAGCAATGGATGGTAATGCTTCAATGCTTGCGTTTTGAGAAAATGGAAATGGAAAAAATCTTTGTCAACAACAAGGTTGTTTTCATTGATGACAAAATGCGTGGCGCTGTTTATTTGTTTGCCATCATAAATTTCAAATGGCTGATAAAATCCTTCGCTGCCTTTCGGTTGCAAACCCGCTAACTGGAATTTTTGACTGATATATTCTCCTGCCAGTTTTTCTCCGTTAGTACCGGCTCTTCTTCCTTCAAGCTTATCATTAGCAAGATAGCCGATATGTTGCTTGCAGGTTCGTTACTGTTGTATTGTCTGCTTTACTTAGTTTGGGAGATTTCTTTTTTGAGCAAAAGAAATTTGAACAAGAAAAAAGAAATAAATAAAAACACCGCACGGATGCTATTCATAAGAATTTGAAATTAATTAGTGCAAAGTTATTGAATAGCTCAATCGAATGAGGTTAAAGTTTCGTCATCTTGGTCAATGGAATTACCGAAAGCAAGAGTGCGACACTTCCACATTCACAAATGGAATTATGTAAACTGCTTGACGCAATTGTCTCAATGAAGAACTGGAAGATGAACAGAGAGCGTCGCAAGGGACGTTTGATAGTAGCACAAAAGCTGGCTACATGACCAAAATCACCCTTCAAAAACCCGATTTCGTAAATATCAACGAGGTCTAACTTCTACATTTGTGGGTTACAGTGGGCGGAAAAAAATTACATATCGGTTTAGTGGGCAATCCCAATAGCGGCAAGAGTTCGTTGTTTAACTGCCTGACCGGTTTAAATCAAAAAGTTGGCAATTTTCCTGGCGTAACTGTTGAATTAAAAGTTGGTGATGCAAAAATTGATGATAAGCTCTGGGCTGAATTTATTGACCTGCCGGGAACTTATAGCCTTTATCCACGCAGGCATGATGAACAAGTGACGTACGATGTTTTATTAAACGAGGATCACGAAGAACATCCGGATATATTGGTGGTGATCGTTGATGCATCGAATCTGAAAAGAAATTTATTGTTTGCTTCGCAGATCATTGATCTGAAGATCCCGACTGTTATTGCATTAACAATGATGGACCTTGCCCGGAAAAAGGAGTAGAAATAGATGTGGCAGGATTGGAAAGAGAATTAGGCGTGGCGGTGATCCCAATAAATCCGAGAAAGAACAAAGGAATTTCTCAATTAAAAAAACTCTGTCGCAGATAACAACTTCGCCTGCTTCAACTAACATAAGAAATTTTGTACCTGATGCATTATGGGGAAGAGGAACGGTGCAGGCAATAAAAGAGCAGCTCCCTCAATTAAGCGATTACAAAGCCTTGCATCTTGCGTTTAATTATAAAGAGCTTGGCATTAATTCTTCTGTAAAAAAGATCGTTGAGAATTCAATAAAAGATATTCCATTAAACAAAACATTATCGCAGGCTGAAGAAATAACAGAGCGTTATGCACGCATTAAAACGATCATGCACCAAACAGTGGTGGAGCCTGATCCTTTGCAAAGAACTTTGTTTACGGACAAGCTTGATAATGTTCTTCTTCATCGTCGCTGGGGTTATTTGATCTTGCTGGCGGTTTTGTTTTTACTTTTTCAATGTGTGTTTCTGATAGCGCAATATCCAATGGACTGGATCGAACTCGGTTTTGCAAAACTGGGTTCTGGCTTATCGAGGTGCATTGCCTGATACATGGTGGAGTGATCTTCTTATAAACGGAGTAGTGGCAGGATTAAGCGGCATTCTTGTTTTTGTGCCGCAGATCATGATATTGTTTGGCTTGATCACTGTACTTGAAGACAGCGGCTATATGGCACGTATTAGTTTTTCTTTCCGATCGTTTGATGCGAAGTGTCGGGTTGAATGGAAAAAGTGTGATGCCAATGATCAGCGGATTTGCCTGCGCCGTGCCAGCGATCATGAGTGCGAGAAGTATTGAAAACAAAAAAGAAAGATTGCTGACGATCCCTGATAACGCCGCTAATGAGTTGTTCGGCAAGATTGCCGGTGTTCACAATTTTGATCGGCCTGGTTATTCCTAATAATTACCTGCTTGGGTTTTTGAGTGTCCAGGGTTTGGTGATGATGGGCCTTTATTTACTTGGATTAGTAATGGCGTTGATCGTTTCATCTATTGCCCGGTGGTTTATTAAATCAAAAGAAAGAAGTTTTTTATACTTGAATTGCCAACTTACCGATCGCCACGCTGGGGTAATGTGGTACAAACGATGATCAATAAGGCGAAGATCTTTGTTTTTGATGCGGTAAAGTGATTATGATAATAAGTTTGATCCTTTGGGGCATTGAGTTCATTTGGTCCGGGAAACAGAATGAAAGATGTGACGCAGCATTATGAGCAGCTAAAACAACTAGCCCAATGCAAATACAGAAGAATTAGATAAAGAATATGGTGCAGCAAGACTGGAAAATTCTTATGCTGGTATTTTGGGAAAATCAATTGAGCCAGCAATTGAACCTTTGGGTTATGATTGGAAAATTGGTATTGCTCTTATTACTTCATTTGCGGCAAGAGAAGTTTTTGTTGGTACAATGGCAACACTTTACAGTGTTGGCGACCAGGATGAAAACGCTCTGCGATTACGTGATAAAATGAAAGCTGCAAAAAAGAAGATGGTACTCCGGTTTATACACTTGCCTCGGGTTTATCACTAATGATCTTTTATGTATTTGCCATGCAATGCATGAGTACGTTAGCCGTTGTAAAACGTGAAACAAAAACCTGGAAGTGGCCGATCATTCAACTTATTTATATGACCGGGTTGGCTTATGTGATGAGCTTAATAGTTTTCCAGCTATTCAAATAGTGCTATTTCACTGGTGGTTCCCATTTATCTTTTGGCTCAAAATATCTCCAGAGCATCAATGAAATTTTTCTTGCCAATGTCCATGCTTCATTATCGTGTGTCCACTGAGTGTCCTTATTGTTTTTTGTAAAAATGCAAAAGATATAAGGGATTATGTGGAGCGTTTACTAACAATACTTCGCTGCGGACAGCATTTACACATCCGTTTTGCTGAACACTTCAATGTAAGGTGGTATTTGAGAGATCGCTTCATTCAGATCCCAATAGTTTCTTCCAAGACGACCGCATCATACGATCGCAGGCTGCAGCAGAAAAATTTCATTGCGATAAATTTTTTCAAAGATGATCCCCATTTCTTTTGGAGTTGTTTGTCCCCAACCATATTCTGTCCTGTTATTTTCTCTCTTCCCGGAGTTCTTGAATTTACTCTTGTATTTAACCAAGCCAAGACTATCGAGTATCTCATTTATTCTTGTTCCTTTTCCTGCTAAGGCTTTGCAACCATAAGCTTGCTGTGTTATCGCTTGTTGTAAGCATCAGCATCATTACTTTCTTAAGTAAGATCTTTTCATCATTTTTAAATGAGCCAAGAATATCTTCTCCTTCAGTATAGCAATGAATCTTTGTAAACTAGTGTTGAATCATACGCCAGTTCTCCTTTTTGAATTTTGTCCATTAATGCCAAGAAGGATCGGAACTTTTACAATACTGGCTGTTGGGAAAACTGTATCAGCATTTATTGAAACCGTTTTCCTGTACGAAGATTCTTTATATAAATACCTATATCGCCGTTGAATCCTCGTATTGCTTCTTCAAGTTTATTTTGAAGCTTACTATCACTTTTTGTCCAAATAAAAATGCAATGCCATGGAGGCAAAAAGACAATAAAAACAATTTTTTCATTCTTAAATTGGCTTCTTGGTTTGAGAAGATTGATTGTTGGTTGCAGGACATATTCAAATAATCAAAAACAATATTGCAAAACGCTTTGATCCCTGTCTTCATTCCAGATTCATCAATAAAGAAATCAGCAGTGTGATGTGCAGGTGCTTTTTGTGGATCATTTCCCTTTGGCATACCTCCAAGGTTTAAAAACACAGAGGGTGCTTTTAATCCATAATAAGAAAAATCTTCTGACCCTGTTACCCAGTTTCTTTCAATCACATTTATTCACTCCTAGATTGCAATGAAGGAAGCATCTTTTCACTAGGTCAGGTATTTATACGTTACCAGTGTTTTTGCATCGAAACTCACTCAGCAGTTGTTCCTTACGCCTCCGCGATTTTGGTAGCTGTTGTTTTTTATTCTTGCTGAACATCCTGCTGCATTTTGCTGTCGAGTGTACGAATGCCCTTCTCATTATACAATCGTCGGGAATAATATTGTTTCTGCAATACGTAACTGAAACGGGCGCATA
>ERZ1370068.7421-contig-6337_pt1 | contig 28167 bp, 33 predicted proteins | sample MGYA00561227_ERZ1370068 | MGnify/ENA primary metagenome ERZ1370068 (study PRJEB38410, sample SAMEA6850437) | metagenome | study: Metagenomic assessment of the ecological functions of the soil: analysis of the soil microbiota associated with the...
AGTAATAGCTGCGCGTTCAGTTACGTATTGCTGGACCCGCGATAACGTACGCACGCTCGAACGTTCGATGGGACCCGCTCGGCGCTATCGACCACGCGCGTCAATTGGTAGCTCTGCCATCCGACGACGACTGCGAGCCAGAGGGCGGCAATCGCGACAAGAAAGTCCGTGACTTTCGTTCCGCACCAAATCCTCGCCACCAGTTCTCGCGCCTTTTCTCGCCGCCCGCGCTGTACGCTTCCTGCCCCTGGAGCAGGCTTTTGACGAGCCTGGTGAACGGAGACTCCTGCTCGCCCGCGGCCTGTCCCTTCGTGGAGTCTTGTGCGCCCACTTGCGGATTTTGGGACGTGCCCCGGCTCGCAATATTCGGCCAAGGGGATCAGCAGCGCGGCCATCAGCGCCAGTACGGCGACGAGCGTCGTAGCAACGAACAGGGCTTGCGATCTGTACCATGCCATGTCAGCCCTCCCCTCAGAGGTCTCGCAAAGAAATCGGGTCGATCAGGTTGCCGTATCATGGCTTGAGCCTGTACGCGCCGAGGGCGTCAATCCACCTTCGCGCCGGAAGCCTTCGACCACCTTCGCCCATTTCTCGATCTCGGCGCGGATCAGCGCGTCGAACTCCCCGGGCGTCGAGCCGATCGGCTCCATGCCCTGCTGCTTCATGCGCTCGGTGAGGTCGGATGACTTGACCTGGCGCGCGATGTCGGCGCTGATGCGGTTGACGAGATCGCGCGGCGTTGCCGGCGGGGACGACGATGCCGACGAGCGACAGCGCGCTCACTCCGGGCACGGTTTCCGAGACGACCGGATACTCGGGCGAATCGGGTGTGCGCGCGGGCGACAGGAGCGCGAGCACCTTGATCCTGCCGCTCTTGATCAGCGGCTGCACGGCGTAGAGCACGTCCATCAGAATCGGAACCTGCCCCGATATCACGTCCTGCTGCGCGGGCGCTCCGCCCTTGTAGGGCACGTGAACGAGATCGATGCCCGATGCTCGTCTTCAGCAGCTCGACCGAGAGGTGCATCGCGGTGCCGCTCCCGGCGTCGCGTACGCGAGCTTCCCGGGCTCTTTTTCGCGAGCGCGATCAGCTCGGGGATGTTGTTCGCCGGAAGCGAGGATTGGCCGCCATCACCAGGTGCTGCACCGACACCTGCGTCACGCCGGCGAGGTCCTTGAGCGTGTTGTAGGGCAGGTCGGGCGCAGGCTCGGGTTGATGACGTACGCGGTGACCACGATGCCGAGCGTGTAGCCGTCGGGCGCGGACTTGGCGACGTACTCGGTGCCGACCACGGTGCCCGCGCCGGGCTTGTTCTCGATCACCACCGGCTGGCCCCACACCTCCTGCATCTTCGCGGCGACCAGGCGCCCGACGATGTCGGTCGCGCCGCCCGGCGGAAACGGCACCATCAGGCGGACGGGTCGCGTCGGAAACGTCTGGGCGCTTGCCGCAAGAGGAACGAGCGCAGCGAGCGCGAGCAGGATCGTCTTCATGCGCTAGCGGCGCGCCGCTTCGCCGTCGCGTGATCTTGAGGTCGGGCACGCCGCCGGTCGCGACCGGATCGTCGCGGTAGAGCTTCTTGAAATCGAAGGTCGCGCGCCGGCCTTCCTGCTTCGGGATGCCGTTCTCGGCGAACAGGTTGAACTCGCGCGGCACGTCGCGGAAGCCCTCGGCGTCGAACCACAGCCGCACCAGCCGCCGCTGCCGCTCGGGCTCGGGAAAGTTCGTGAAACGAGTGCGCGCGTGCATCACGGCGTAGTTGTTGATGACGATCATGTCGCCGCGCTCGAGGAAGAACGCGAGGCGGTTCTCCGGAGCCGCCGCGATCTGATCGAAGAGGTTGCAGCGCCTCGATGTCGCGCTCGTCGAGCGGCACGCCGCGCTCGCGCATGCCCGGCGGCGATGCCGGCGCGCTGGTAGCGGCAGCTGAGCTGGCCGTTGCGGTTGGCGAACACCGGCATGCGCTAGGGCGTCGTCGGCTCCTCGTCCGGGCCTTCCTCGCCCAGGCGGTGGTAGTGGTAGCCGCGGTAGAGCGGCTCGAGCAGATGCGGCGCCCGCTGCGCGTATCGCGTCGTGCACGGTCACGCCGCTGACGATGATCGAGGCGCCGCCCGAGGCCGACTTTCTGCCAGCAGGCGAGCGAGATCATCGCGGTGATGTCGGAGTGCGGGCGCAGCTCGAGGTTGCTGCGGTACATGCGCGGCGTCGCGTCCTCGGCGGTCGCGTCGATCACCGAGGTGACGAGCTCGCCTTGCGCGTTCTGCGACAGCGCCCGGCCGAAGTACGTCCCCACGCCCCACGCGCAGGCGGTGAACTGCTCGAGCGACAGGCCTTCGAGCGGCAGGCCGCGCAGCACCACGAAACCCTTGCCCGAGCGCACCTCCTCGTAGCCGCGCTCGAGCTTCGTCCCCAGACCGTCGAAGCCGAAATCGGTCTTCTTCAGCGCATGGACCGGCGCGAGGCGGCCGCTGCGCTCGAGCGCCCCGAGCGCCGCGAGCATCTCGCCGCGGTCGTCGCTGGTCAGCTCGACCAGGTAGTCGGCAGGATCCTCGAAGCTCGAGGCCTTCCAGGCGAACGACGAGGATGCGTGCTCGTAGCTCATGAAAGCCATTGTAGCGCGGCTGGTAGAATCCCGGCCCTGTGAGCGTCAAGACCAGCCCGGAAGTCCTCATCATCGGCGGCGGCATCGGCGGCGTGGCGAGCGCGCTCGCCCTCGCGCGGCGCGGCACTGCGCTCGCGCGTGCTCGAGAAGGCGCCCGAGTTCGGCGAGATCGGCTACGGCATCCAGCAGGGGCCGAACGCCTACCGCATGCTCGACTGGCTGGGCGTGATGAAGGACCTCGAGCCGCAGGCGGTGTTCACCAAGAACCTGATCCTCATCGACGCGCTCACCGACCGCGAGCTGACGCGCATTTCCTGCGGCGACGACGTTCCGCCGGCACTTTCGCGCGCCCTATACCGTCGTTCACCGCCGCGACCTGCACGGCGCGCTTCTCGAAGCCTGCCGCAAGCGCGAGGAGATCGCGCTGCACACCTCCAAGGAGCTGGTGAGCTTCGAGGACCGCGGCGACGAGCGTGATCGCGCGCTTCGCCGACGGCTCGGAATACGAGGGGCAGCGCGCTGATCGGCGCCGACGGCCTGCGCTCGCGCGTGCGCGAGATCCTGATCGGCGACGGCGCGCCGCAGCCTGCCGGGCACGTCGACCTACCGCGGCGTGATCCCGCTCGACCGAGGTCAAGGACCAGTCGCACTTCGACGACATGGTGATCTGGATCGGCCCGAACCTGCACTTCGTGCAATACCGCCTGCGCGGCGGCACCGTGATGAACAACGTCGCCACCGTCGCGAGCCGCAAGTTCGAGAACGGCGAGCGGCGAGGACTACGGCGGCCCGGACGAGCTCGCCGAAGTGTTCTCGCGCACCACGCCGCACGTGCAGGAGATGCTCGGCTACGTCGGCAGGGACAAGAACTGGGTGCTGCACGACCGCGAGCCGCGCCCGGGCTGGACGCGCGGCAGGGCCGCGCTGCTCGGCGACGCCGCGCACCCGACGCTGCAGTACCTCGCTCAAGGCGCGTGCATGGCGATCGAGGACGCGGTGGTGCTCTCCGGCATGCTCGCAGAAGCGCCGGGGAACGGACGATCGCCGCGCGGCGCTGCAGGCCTACGAGCAGCGAGCGTTACCTGCGCACCGCGCGCGTCACCATCACCTCGCGCATCTTCGGCGACATCATCCACGCCGACGGCGGCTCGCGCGACCTGCGCAACCACCTGCTCGCGCAGCGGACGCCCGAAACGTTCTGGGAAATCGACTGGCTGTACCGCGGGATCGAGGCCTGAGAAAAACGGGCGGCCGGAGCCGCCCCGTGTGTGCCAGTCAGGCTCAGCTAGCGGAACAAGGTTCTGCGGAACCTGTCGCCGTCTGGTCGAAGAATATCGTCGCGCGAGTTCTCGAGCTGCCGGCGCAGGTTGGTCAGGTCGACGTCGAGCAGCTTGCCCTTCCACTTGCGCACCTTGCCCGCGACGATCACGGTCTCGACGTTGGTGCGGTCCATCAGCGATACGACCGCCCCCGGCACGTTGTTGAGCGGCGCCACGTTGATCGCGGTGCGCGTCGAGGATGATGATGTCGGCCTCCTTGCCCGGGGTGAGCGAGCCGGTCTTGCTCGTCGAGCCGCAGGTGCTTCGCGCCGTTGATGGTGGCGTAGCGCAGCACGTCGCGCGTCGTGAGCAGCGGCGGCGTGCCGGGGGCCAGGCGTCGGCCACTGGTTGGGACGGAGTGGAAATCTCCCTGCTCGAGGACCATCTGGTTCACGACCATGCGCTGCATGTTCATGGCGGACGCGCATCTGGGTGAAGAAGTCCGCCGTCATCGTGACCTCGACGTCCGTGCTCGAGCGACGGCTCCATGCCCAGGCTGCTGCATCTTGATGATGGGCGGCATGCCGTGGCGCATGTTCATCTCGATCGGGAAGGCGATCGAGACCTGCGCGCCGACGTCCTTGACCGCCTGCCAGGCCGGCGTCGGACATCCCGGTCATGTGGATGAACAGGTTGTCGGGTCCGATGCCCGATGTTGCCGTTGCCGCCCGTTGCCGTCGGCGAGCATCGTCCAGGATCGGCCGGATGCCGAACGGCGAGAGGATGTGCGCCGCGATCTGGAGGTCGAGCTGCGCGCCCGATCTTCCAGGACTCGTCGGTCGTCGGATCGCCAAGATAGACCTCGCCGCCCATGATCATGTGAACGAGCTGGTCGCTCGAGGAGAACCACTGCTTCTTGATGCGAGGCGCGTCGTCCGGATACTTGTTGCCGGGATTGGTGCCGAGGATGTTGGCACCCGCGCTCTCGAAATAGCCGAAGGCGGCGCGGCGCCCGGTATCGAACAGGGCCTGGATGGCGGCGTCCGAGTGCTGCGGCGAGTGATGGATCTGCGAGACGTCGTGCACCGTCGTGACGCCGTCGTCGAGCTGCGCCAGGCCGCCGAACAGCTCGCTGATGTACACGTCCTCCGGACGGTACACGGGCGCGAACGTGAGCAGGATGTATTCGAAATAGTTGGGATTCGCGCTCGGCCGAGCCCGAGCCGTCGTTGATCAGGATGCCGTTGGCGAGGAAGCTGCGCAGCGCCGTCTCGAACTGGTGGTGGTGCGTGTCGATGAAGCCGGGCATGACGATCTTGCCGCGCGCGTCGATCTCGGACGCGCCGCCCGCTTGCAGGTTCGGCCCGACCGCGACGATCTTCTTGCCCTCGACCAGCACGTCGGCCTGGGCGAACTCGCCCTACTGGGCATGCTGGGTCCATCGTCATCACCGAGCCGCCGCGGATGATGTAGCGCCGGCCCCGCTGGCCGCTGTCCTCCGGTCCGTCGCCGTCGTCCGCCGCGGCAGGGCGCGCCGCGAACAGGTTGCCCAGCTGCAGCGGCCCCAGTAGCCGCGGCAGTCTTCAGGAAATCGCGCCGCCAGTTGCGACCGATATGGTCCTGCGGATTTCCGTTCACGGCAAAGTATGCACATTTTGATTTTCTCCCCCGATGGACGGTCGTCCCCAATGACGACTCCGAGCTGCATTCTCGCGCCGTATTCATGTGCCGTTTACACCCCATCCGCGCGCTCGCATTGCTGCAGTGCGACGGTGAAAGTTGGGACGGCAGTGGGGACGGGGCGCCGAGTCCGGCCCCGGTGAATCAGGGCTGCGGGTTTCTCGTCTTCCTTCTTGTCCCTTGTTTCGCCACACCATCCAGCCGAAGACCGCGCAGAACCCGACGAAAAGCACGACGAACACGAGCATTCCGATGGGATGGGCTTCGACCGGGGGCTCGGGAGCGGTCTGGCTCTGCGCGAAAGCGGACAGGGGCAAGGCGAGCAGGCCAGCTAGAAAACGTTTCATGGCAAACTCCTTCATGGGCAACTGGACAATCTGCACCAGGTTCCTTGCGCAACCCTGACTCGCATCTTGCTATTCGCTGTCAGCCAGAGGTCCAGCAGGCAAAAATCACCAGGAGGCAAGCACCATGAGACTCGCCCTGGCCTGTGCGGCGGCCGCCGCCTGCGCCCTCGCGCCCGCCCGCGCGCAGACCCCGGCAGCGGGGCCGGCCTGGCCCGACAAGCCGATCAAGCTCGTCATCTCGTTCGCCCCGGGCGGCGTGCACGACACGCTGGCGCGCGTTCTCCAGCCCAAGCTCACCGAGGCGCTTGGCCAGCCGATCGTCATCGAGAATCGCCCCGGCGCGCGGCGGCAACATCGCCGCCGAGGCGGTCGCCAAGTCCGCGCCCGACGGCGCCACGTTCCTCGTCGCGAGCGAGGCCATCGCCACCAACGAGTACCTCTACCGCGGCATGGCCTACGACCCCTACAAGCGATCTCGCGCCGGTGGCGAAGCTCGCCGACTATCCCGATGGCGCTGATCGCCAACCCCTCGGTGCCCGCCGGCAACATGAAGGAGCTGATCGCGCTGGCGAAGGCGAAGCCGGGTTCGCTCTCCTACGGCTCGGCGGGCGTCGGCGCATCGGGCCACCTCGCCGGCGAGCTGCTCAACAGCGCCGAGGGAATCGACATCGTGCACGTGCCCTACAAAGGCGGCGCCCCGGCGCTCGCCGACCTGATCGCCGGGCGCATCCAGGTGATGTTCCTCTCGATCTCGCTTCCGCGCCGCAGGCGAAGCAGGGGAGGATCAAGGTACTGGCGCTCACGGGCGCCCAAGCGCTCGGACAAGCTGCCGGGCGTGACGACCACCGCCGAGCAGGGCTACCCCGAGGTGCAGGCACTGCTCTTCTCGAGCCTGCTCGCACCCGCAGCGACGCCCCTGCCGATCATCCGCCGTATGAACGCGGAGGTGGTTAAAGCGCTGAAGCGCCCCGAGGTCGAGAAGCGCCTGGATGACCTCGGCGCGGTGCCGGCGCCGACCACGCCCGAGCAGTTCGCGGCGATCCTGAAGCGCGACGGCGAGATCTGGGGCAAGCTGATCCGCGAGAAGAACATCCGCGCCGACTGAAAGTGAGCACCGTGCCTGACAAGCGCATTCCCGGAGAGCCCGCTCGAGTTCGGCGTGTTCGACTGGATCGAGTGGTCCGACCGCCCGGCGGGCGAGATCTTCGAGCACAAGCTCGCGATCGCCGAGGCCGCGGACCAGGCCGGCTTCTACGGCTGGCACATCGCCGAGCACCAGGGCACGCCGCTTTCGATCGACGGCTCGCCGTCGCTGGTGCTCGCCGCCGCGATCCAGCGCACCGAAGCGCCTGCGGCTGGGCGCGCTCACCTTCTGCCTGCCCTGGTACAACCCCTTCCGCTTCTACAACGAGATCTGCATGCTCGACCAGATGAGCGGCGGGCGCATCGAGCTCGGCGTGGGGCGCGGCGTGTCGCCGATCGAGTCGTCGTACTTCGGCATGAAGAGCATCGACGAGTCGCGCGAGCGCTACCGCGAGACGCTCGATGTCTTCTTCGCCGCATGCGGCAGCCGTGATTCTCAATCACGAGGGCAAATATTTCTCCTACAAGGATCTCGAGCTGCACATCCATCCGAAGCAGAAGCCCTATCCGCCGCTGTGGTTTCCGAGCAGCGATCGCAACTCGATCGAGTTCACCGCGAAGCACGGCTACCACACGGTGCTCAACACCAGCGCGGCCGAGGCCGGCAAGCTCTACGCGCAGTACCGCGAGGTCTGGGCGAAGCACCGAGGCGATCCCGGGCGGCACAACGCGCACGTGCGCGCGCCGAAGCTCGGGAAATCGCAGCACGTGTTCGTCGCCGACAGCGATGCCGAGGCGAGGCGGATCGGCGAGGCGGCCTACCAGGTCTGGAGCGAGCACCTCACGCATCTCACACGCAAGGCACGGCAAGCCCGACCTGCTGAACGTGAGCCCGCAATCGCCCGCGGCGGTGACGCGCCTCGTCGCCGGGTCGCCCGACGGCCGTGACGCAGGAGCTCGCGCGAATCGTGCGCGAGTCCGGGATCAACTACCTGCTGCTGGTGTTCTCCTTCGGCGACCTCGCGCCCGAGCGCGCCATGCGCTCGATGGACCTGTTCGTGCGCCAGGTGATGCCCGCCCTGCGCCTTGCCGGGAAATGCTGGCCGCGGACTACCATAGCTTACCCGATTTCGAGGAGGCGTCACTCCATGGCCAAAGCGCTGAAGAAGGTGAAGGTTTCGATGATGAACGCGATCCACGACCTGCCGCTCCTGGTCGCGCGCGACGAGGGCTTCTTCCGGGACGAGGGCCTGGACGTCGAGATCCTCAAGACGCCGGGGTCGGGCCAGCGCAACTCCGACCACCAGGCGCTGCGCGAGAACATCTTCGAGCGCACCATGGAAGCGCTCTACGACCAGGGCCAGTGCGACCAGTTCCGCATGTGCGAATGGGGCGTGATGAAGCGCGCGGTCGAGTCGGAGAAGACCGGGCACCGCCCGGCGAAGATCGTGGCGCTCGGCTCGGCGATGTCGACCTTCGCCCTCGTCACCGATCCCAAGGCGACGCATCTACGAGCCCGAGCAGCTGAAGGACAAGCCGATCGCGGTGAGCCCCTACAACGGCTCGCACTTCACCACGCTCAAGCTCCTCGAGGGCTTCCTCAAGCGCGAGCAGATCAAGTGGACCTTCGCCGGCACCATGAAGGAGCGGCTGGACGCGCTCGCCAAGGGCGAGGTCGCGGCGGCGAGCCTGATGGAGCCGTGGATCAGCATCGCCGAGAAGCGCGGCATGCGCGTGCTGATGGAATCGCATTCGACGCGGAGCGAGGCCGCGGGCGACGAGCTCGACGGGCCGACGCTCGCCGCGATGTTCCGCGCCGAGGCGCGCGCCGCCGAGGCGATCGACCGCGATCCGCGCAAGCACGCGCGCTACCTGATCGAGGAGGCGGGCGGGCTGCTCGACGCCAAGGAGCTCAAGCTCGCGCGCATCCTCAACGCGCCGCCCGAGCCCTACACGCGCGAGCGCTTCGATCACACCTATCAATGGACGCTCGGCTGGGGCCTGGTCGAGTCGGGCGCGACCTTCGAGAACACGGTCGACAACCGCGCCTGGCAATAATTTTCTGGGAGGAGGGAACATGAGAAAAGCAAAACTGGCGGCGCTCGCCGCCGTGCTGCGGACTTGCGCTCGCGGCGGCAGTCGCGTCCGCGCAGACCATCAAGATCGGCTTCATCACCAGCTACTCGGGGCTGAACGGCAACCTCGGGCCCTACATGGAGCGCGGCGCGCGCCTCTACCTGAAGGAGCACCAGAAGGAGCTGCCGCCCGGGGTGAACATCGAGTTCCTGATCCGCGACGACACCGGGCCCAACCCCGACAAGGCGAAGCAGCTCGCGCAGGAGCTGATCGTGCGCGACAAGGTGAACCTGCTCGCGGGCGTGATCTTCACGCCCAACGCGATGGCGATCGCGCCGCTCGCGACCGAGGCCAAGGTGCCCTTCGTCATCATGAACGCGGGCACCGCGGTGATCACCACGCGCTCGCCCTACATCGTGCGCCTGTCGTTCACGCCTGTGGCAGTCCTGCTATCCGCTCGGCCAGTGGGCGGCGAAAAATTCAAGCGGGTCTACACGCTGGTGAGCGACTTCGGCCCCGGGCACGACTGCGAGGACGCCATCGTCAGGGCCACCAAGGAATCCGGCGGAGACGTCGCCGGAACGCGTGCGCGTACCGCTGGTGAACCCCGACTTCGTTCCCTACATGCAGCGCGTGAAGGACGCCAAGCCCGACGCGCTCGCGGTGTTCATCCCTGCCGGGCAAGACCGCGACCGCGGTGCTGAAGGCCTTCGGCGACCTGGGCCTCGCCAAGGCCGGCGTCGAGCTCATCGGGCCGGGCGACGTCACCACCGACGAGGAGCTGGAGAACATGGGCGACGCGGCGCTCGGCGTGCTCACCGTGCACCACTACTCGGCCGCGGCGGATCGTCCCGCCAACAAGGCCTTCGTCGCCGCGTGGAAGCGCGACTACGGCGCGAACGAGACGCCCAACTTCGTCGCCGTCGGCGGCTGGGACGGCATGGCCGCCATCATGTACGCGATCAAGGAGCAGAAGGGCAAGCTCGATCCCGACCGCACCATGGAGCTGCTCGAAGAACTTCAAGGACCCGAACAGCCCGCGCGGGCCGATCTCGGTCGACCCGGCGACGCGCGACATCGTGCAGAACGAGTACCTGCGCGAGGTGCGCAGGGTCGGCGGCAAGCTCGCCAACGTCGAGATCGAGACCGTCGGCACCGCGGTGAAGGATCCCTGGAAGGAGCTGAACGCGAAGAAGTCAGCCGCTGCCTTATTGCGGTGCACCACGACCGCTTCCGAACCATGTAGCGTGCGCGCCCGGGTCCGTCCCAGGCGCGGCGCTTCAAGCATAACTGATCTGTATCAGATAAGAATATCGAGTTAGTGGGCGCTTCCACCTGCGTCCGGCACGGAGCTTGCTATAGGGAGGGTGTGAAGACCAAGCTCGAGCTTGCTCGATCGCGATTGTCCTGGGCGTGCTCGCCCCCTTTGCGCTGCCTGCCGGCGCGGCCGAAGCCGTCGTCGGCGCCGTGGCGCTGATCGAGGATCTGCACATCATGGAATTTCGCGGTCGCCGCCAACGCGCTGACGATCGTTTTCTAGGCGCGGCTGCGCCCGGCTACATCTTCAGCAGCCGCTTGCAGTTGCCTGAGAGGATCTTCGGCGCGGTCCTCCGAGGCTCAGGGGCAGGTCCTTCCATCCACTTCGCTCCCGGCGGGTTGGGCACGAAGGGATAGTCGACCGAGAACAGGATCCGGTCGACGCCCATCTCCATCATGCAGCACAGCAGCGCCGGCGTGCAGAAGTTGCCGCTGGTGGTGATCCAGAAGTGCCGGCTGAAGGTCTCGCGGAAGGTGCTCGGCTGGCCGCCGCGCGCAGGGCCATGTCGATGCGCCAGGCGGAGAAGGGCAGCGACTCGCCGAGGTGGCCGAGGATGATCTTCAGGCCCGGGTACTTCTCGAACACGCCCGAGAGCACCATGCGGATGCCCTGCGTCGCGGTCTCGACCGTGAAGCCCCAGGCGGCGGCCTGCAGCCGCGGGTAGTCGGTCGAGGTAGTCCCTGTAGTAGGCGTCGACCACCGCCTTCATGCGGCAGCGACGGGTGCAGGTAGAGCGGCACGTCGAGCGCCTGCGCGCGCTCGAAGATCGGCCAGAAGCGCTTGTCGTCGAAGAACACGCCGTTGCGTGGGGCCGTGCACCATCGCGCCCTTGAAGCCGAGCTTGTCGACCGCGCGCTCGAGCTCGTCGGCGGCCGCCTTGGGTCGGCGGTGGGCAGCGCCGCGAAGCCGGCGAAGCGGTCCGGGTGGGCGCGCACGGTCTCGTGCAGCCGGTCGTTGGCGCGCTTGGCGAGCGGCATCGCGGTCGCGGCGTCCAGGCGCTGCGTCGAAGGCGCGGCGTGCGAGAGCACCTGCACGTCGATGCCGGCCTCGTCCATCTCCTTGATGCGCAGCGCGCCCAGGTCGCCGAGCCGCTTGAGCAGCTCCGGATTGCGCGCCTCGCCGTGCTCGAAATGTCTTCGCGACTTCGGCGTCCCAGTAGTGCTCCTCGAGGGCGATGACGAAGGGTCTGTTCTTGCTTGCCATGAGTGTGCATGTCTCCAGATGGAAAATCTAGGCCGGCGCCTTGGCGTACTTGCCGGTGAGCTGCGGCGTGCGCCCCGGCAACCCCTTCTGCTCGTGCTCGAGGCGCGTGTCGCGCCCCAGGTGCGCTTCAGCTTGTCGCGCACCTTCACGCGCAGGCGCCCGACGCTCTCGACCTCGAGCTCGATCCGGTCGCCGTCCTGGAACGCCGACAGGCCGCGGTGGTTGGTGCCGGTGGCGAGCACGTCGCCGGGCTCGAGCGCGTGGATCGAGGTCACCCACTCGATGCAGCGCGGGATCTTGTGCGCCATGTCGCTGGTGTTGAAGTTCTGCTTGAGCACGCCGTTCACCCACAGGCGGATCTGCAGCTTGTGCGGGTCGCGGATCTCGTCCGCGGTGACGATGAACGGCCCGATGGGCGCGAAGGTGTCGCGCGACTTCATCTGGTAGAACACGTTGCCCGGCGGCGGCAGGCCGCGCGCCGAGCCGTCGATGAAGCTGGTGTAGCCGAAGACGTAGTTCATGCGCCTGCGCCGCCTTGACGTGGCTCGCGCGCTTGCCGATCACGACCGCCACCTCGGCCTCGCCCTCGAAGATGGCCGCGGGCACGTCGGGCAGCACCATGGTGTCGCCGTCGCCGATCACCGCGCTGGGCGACTTGTGAAAGGCGTTGATCGGCGCGGGCTCGGAGCGCGTGCCGTCCTCCATGTAGTTCACCGCCATGCAGTCGATGTTGACGGGCCTGGGCAGCGGCGGGCGGATCCTCACCTTCTTCGAGCGGAACGCCGCGGCCGCGGCCGCCGCCTTCTCCAGCTTCTTGCGGTAGTCGGCGAAGCGCTCGATCAGCCCGCTGATGAGGTCGTGCGGGCCCGTGTGCGGGAATGCCTGTCACGACCTTGATCACGTCGACCACCGTCGTCGCCTTTCAGCACGCCCAGCTTGAAATCGTCGAAATACAGAAGCTTCACTCTGTTTCTCCCTGGCCAATGTGCAAGGGCGCTATTTTCGGCTGAAACCGCAGTCGCTGCTCGACGCGTTCGGCGATCCGGCAGGACTGCGTCAGGGACGTGACAGGCGGGCCCGGCTCAGACTGCCGCTCCTCTCCAGACGAACAACGATGACCGTTCTCCCCCGTTCCCGGTCCCGCTGGATCGTCGATGTCCTCCTCGTCTGCGCCCTCGATCTGGTTCGTGGGCCTGGAATACCGCGGGCTCGCGCATGCCCGACGAGGGACGCTACGCCGACATCGCCGCGCGAGATGCTGCGACTCGGGCGACTGGGTCACGCCGCGGCTGAACGGCATCAAGTACCTCGAGAAGCCGCCGCTGCAGTACTGGGCGACCGCGGCCGTGTTCGCGCTGTTCGGCTTCGACGAGTGGACCGCGCGGCTGTGGCCCGCGGTCACCGGCCTGCTGTGCATCGCCTTCACGGCGTTCGCGGCGCGTCGCCTCGCGCCAGGCCGATCGTGGGTTTTCGCCGCGCTGGCGTTCGCCGGCTGCCTGGGGATTCTTCATCGGCGGCCAGTTCCTGACGCTCGACATGGGGCTCACCTTCTTCCTCGACCGCGGCGATGCTGAGCCTTCGTGCTGAGCCGGCGCGAGGGATCGTCCCCGCGCGCCGAGCGCAACTGGATGCTGCTCGCCTGGGCCGCGGCTCGCCTGCGCGGTGCTGAGCAAGGGGCTCGTTGGCGTCGTGATCCCGGGGCTGGTGCTCGCGCTGTACTGTCGCCGTCGAGCGCGACCTGTCGCCGCTCCGGCGCCTGCACTGGGTTCCGGGGCTCGCCGTGTTCGCGGCGATCGCACTGCCGTGGTTCCTTCTGGTGCAGCAGCGCAATCCCGAGTTCTTCCGCTTCTTCTTCATCTACGAGCATTTCGAGCGTTACCTGTTGCCGGATCACCACCGTCCCGGCCCCTGGTGGTATTTCGTGCCGGTGATCCTCGTCGGGCTGTGGCCGTGGACGCCCGCCGTTCCCGGCGCGATCGCGCGCGCTTGGAAGTGCGCCGACGGACGGCTTCAAGATCGACCGCTTCCTCGCTGATCTGGGCCGCGGTCGTGATCGTGTTCTTCAGCGCGTCGCACTCGAAGCTGCCGGGCTACATCCTGCCGGCGGTGCCGGCGATCCTGCTCCTGTTCGCGAGGCACTACCCGGCGATGTCCGAACGGCTGCGGCGCTCGCCCGCGCTCGCGTCCCTGGCGAGCGGCGTCGCTCCTCGCGGCGCTCGCCGCCGCGCTCCCGGCGCTGAGCGAGACGCTTCGCTTGGACGGGGTGCGACAGCGCAGTACTCGGTTTGGCTCTTCGGCGCGGGCGCTCGCGCTTTCGGCGGCGGGCATCGCCGCGCTGGCTCTGCAGCGCCACGCGCGCTACGAAGCCGCTTTCGCGGCCGTCGAGCCTGGGCAGCCTGATCGCGATCCAGCTCGCGGTCTCGGGCACGCACGTCCTCGACGAGCGCTACTCGTCCGAGCGCCTGATCGAGACCATCGTCGGGCGACGACGCTGCGTTTCCCCAGCCATCCGCCGTTCTACAGCGTGGCGAGCTACGACCAGAGCGTTCCGTTCTATCTCGGCCGCTCGGTGACGCTGGTGGGCTACAAGGACGAGCTCGCGCCCGGCATCGCCGCCGAGCCCGACAAGTACGTGCGCTCGGTCGACGAGTTCCTGGGACCCTGTGGCACGACGAGCGCGGAGAGCGTTCGCGATCATGAAGCCGCCGTTGTACGAGAAGCTGAGCGGCGAAGGGCTTCCGGGGCGCATCCTCGCGCGCGACGCGCGCTGGATCATCGTGGCGCGGCGCTAGCGTCTCATCGTCTACTGCGGCTCGATCTTCGCCAGCCTCACGTACCTGCCCCACTGGTCGATCTCGGTGCGCAGCAGCGCCGCCATCGATTCGGGGTTCCGGGAAAGGGATCGGTCGCCGAGGTTCTCGAGGAATTTCTGCGTTTCCTCGCTCGCGGTGATCTGGTTGAACCAGGCCGCGAGCTTGTCGACGATCGGGCTTGGGCGTGCCGGCGGGACCACGACGCCCCACCAGGGCGCGAGGTCGTAGCCGGGAAGCCCGAGCTCGGCCATGGTGGGCACGTCGGGCAGTGGGGCGAGCCGCGTTGCCGAGGTGACCGCGAGGATGCGCATCCGGCCAGCGCGCGCCTGCGGCACGAGGAAGGTGATGTCGTAGGTCATGAAGTCGACCTGGCCGGTGATGGCGTCGGTGAGCGCCGACATGGTTTCCTTGTAGGGGACGTAGGTCGTGTGCAGAGGCCGGCCATCTCCTTGTAGAGCTCGCCGGCGACCTGGCCCGGTGTTCGAGCCGGTGGCGTAGAAGCCGTGCCCGGCTTCTTCTTCAGGTGCTCGGTCAGCTCGGCGATCGAGCGGACCGGGCTCTCGCGTCGACCGCGATCGCGAAGCTGAGCGTGGCGAGCGTCGTCACCGGCGCGAAGTCCTTGTCCGGGTCGAAGCGGCAGCTGCTTGAACAGGTGCGGCGCGCTGGCGAGCGTCGGAGCTCGCCGGCGTGATCATGATGGTGTAGCCGTCGGGCTTCGACGTGCGCGACGTATTCGCTGGCGAGGCTGCCCTGCACGCCGGCGCTGGTTCTCGACCACCACCGGCTTGCCGGCGAGCTTGGCGAGCCGGTCGCTGTAGTAGCGCACCACGATGTCGGCGCCCGAGCCCGACGAGAAGTTGCAGATCGAGCGGATCTCGCGCGCGGGGTAGTCCTGGGCGGCGGCGGCAGCAGGGTGTTGCCGCGGCGAGGAGGGCGATCGCGTTCTTCATCGGATTTCTCCTAGGAGTCCAGCTCCGGGTAGTGCCTGAAGATGCCGTGCTGGTTGAAGGGCGATGCGCCGGTCCGAAGCGAGGTAGGCGGCGATGCGCGGACGCGAGGCGACGCGGTCGTGCAGCGCGACCAACCGCGGGTGCTTGGGCTCGAGTCTCGTCCATGGCGCGCGGGAAAGCATAGCGCAGCCCGGCGATCATCTGGAACAGCGACAGGTCGACGTACGACGGCGAGCGGCCGAGCAGCCATCCGCCCTTCTCGCGGGCAAGCAGGCGCTCGAAGTAGCCGAGGAATTTCGGCAGCCGCGCGCCGGTGAAGTGCGCCGCGCGGCGCAGCCGACTCGGGCTTCTGGTCCTCGTAGTAGAACGCGCCGCCGATCGGATGGTGCGTGTCGTGCGCCTCGACCAGCCAGTCGGAGACGGTGAGCTGGATCTGGTGCGCCCAGATGCGCGCCGCCTCCGCCTTGGGTACGAGGCCGTGGCGCGGGGCGAGCCAAGCGAGGATGTTCGCCGTCTGTCCGATGACGAGCTTGCCCGCCTTGAGATAGGGCGCGGCGAAAGGCGCGCGGCGAGCGCCTTGCCCTCGAGGATGGGCATCAGCGCCGCGCGAGCCGCCGCCGCCGCGCGACATCGACGTAGTCGGCGCCCGCCTCCTCGAGCGCGAGCCGCACGAATTCGCCGCGGCCCTGGATCGAGGGCCAGTAGTAGAGCTCGTAGCGCATGGGATTCTCCACGGTCTTGAGGGACTCAAGATGGATTGCGCGATTCCGCCCGACGCCGGGCGTCGCGGACAGCTCAACCGGGACGCGCGCGTCAGCAGGAGACAGAGCGCGATCGCGCTCGTCACCAGACTCCAGGCGATGCCGTTGACGAACGCCGCGCGGTAGGAGCCGGTCAGGTCGAAGATCCAGCCCGGCATCCAGCCGCCGAGCGCCATGCCGAACAGCGTCGCCATGATCACGGTGCCGGTGCGCGCGCCCGCTTCGCGCGGCGGGAAGTACTCGCGCACGATGATCGGGTAGCGAGGGCACGATGCCGCCCTGGAACAGGCCGAAGAGCGCCGAGATCACGTACAGCGCCGCGAGGCCGTCGAACGGCAGGAACAGCGCTAGCGCGGCCGCCTGCAGCACCGCGCCGAGCAGCAGCGTGCGCAGTCCGCCGATGCGGTCGGCGATCCAGCCCGACGCGAGGCGGCTGACGATGCCGAAGCCCATCATCAGCGAGAGCATCTCGGCGCCGCGCGCCGCGCCGGAAGCCGAGGTCGCCGCAGTACGCGACCATGTGCACCTGCGGCATCGACATGGCGACGCAGCACGCGACGCCCGACGACGCACAGCAGCGCCTGCAGCTGAGCTGGGCGAGAATCCGAGCGGCCGGTCCGGGTCCGACGACGCTGCCCGCGCGCCGGCGCCGCGGCGCGAGTCCGGCGATCGCGGGCGGCTTTCCGGCGAAGGGCGAGCGCCAGCAGCGGCATCGCGGACAGACAGAACAGGCCGGTCCCGATGTAGGTCGCGCGCCAGCCCGCGGTGGTCGATGAAGTGCTGCATGAGCCGGCGGCCAGACCGTGCCGGCGAGGTAGTTGCCGCTCATCACGATCGCCACCGCGATGCCGCGCCTGCGCGTGAACCACAGCGAGATGTCGCGCGACCAGCGGAACGAAGGTCGCCGAGGTCCCGAGCTCCGATCAGCAGCCCATGGGTCGCGGAGAACTGCACGAGGTTGTGCGAGAAGCCCCGGCGGCGATGAAGCCGAGCGCAAGGCACGACCGAGCCGATGAGCACCGGCACGATCACGCCGAAACGGTCGGCGAGCCTTCCCATGAGGATGCCGCCGATGCCCGAACCCGATCATGGTCAGCGTGAAGGGAAGCGAGGCGTCGGCGCGCGCGATGCCGAATTCCGCCTGCAGCGGCGGCAGCACCACGGCCATCGAGTACATGCCCGAGCCGCCGATCGTCATCAGGGCGAGCGCGAACCAGAGGCGGGTCCAGGCGTACGGGGAGTCGGCGCCGTGCGAGGCCTCGGAGAGGTTCATGGATCTATGGCTGGCGCTTGCGCAGCGTGAACGCGAGCAAGCTCGACGATGATCGCGAGCAGCACCGTGCGCGGACAGCGCGAGCGACCAGTGGATGCCGATGAGGCCGCCGATAATCCCGACGCGTGACGCCGGAGAAGGCGCGCATCCCGAGCGCCGACAGGATGTAGAGACCGATCACCCGGCCGCGATCGATGTCCGGCGGCGCGCAGCTGCACCAGCGTCTGCGCCATGGCGTTGAACGACAGCTCGAGGAAGCCCACGGCGAACAGCAGTGCGCAGCGCCAGCGCGTAGGACGTGCGACAGCCGCGAAGCCGCCGATCGCGCAGCACCACAGTATCGCGAGCGTCAGGGCGCGTGCGCGGTTCGGCCTGCAGCAGGCCGCGGCTCTCGAGCAGGAAACCCGCGACAGAGTGCGCCGGCCGCATCGGCGGCGAGCAGCATGCTGTAGGACAGGTCGGGGTCGCCGTGGCCGAGATCGTGCGCGAACTCCGGCATCTGCGGCTGGTAGCCGTTGCCGACGAAGAACGACGTGACGCCCGCCAGCAGGATCATCGAGACGATGGTGCGGTTGCCGGCGATGTCGCGCGATCGTGGACAGGATGTCGCCGAGCCCTTGCACCGCGCGCACCGGCGCAGGCGCGCCTTTCCTGAAGCGCGGCCCGTAGGGCGCCTTCCACAGCCAGAGCATGAGCGGCAGATAGATGAGCGCGTTGAGCAGCAGACCGTGCGCCGGCCCGAATGCGAGCAGCGATGCCGCCGCCCACCGCCGGGCCGAGCAGCAGCCCGAGCTAGCGCGCGGTCGCGGTGAGGCGCACCGCGCTCTGCAGATGCGCGCGTGCCGACGATGTCGTGGATCAGCAGCTGCGCGGCGAGGGTGCCAGAGCACGCCGGCGAAGCCGTGCATGACGAGCAGCGCCGCGGCGTGCCACATCTCCAGCGTGTCGGTGAGGAACAGCACGCCCCAGCCGACGGACGCGGCCATGAACAGCAGCCATGCCGATCTGGATGATGCGCCGCGGATCGAAGCGGTCGGCGAGCGCGCCCGACCAGCACCGAGAAGAAAAGAAACGGCAGCCAGTGCGAGAGCATCGGCGAAGCCGCCGAGCGCCGGCGAATGGAACTTCTGGAACATGATCCAGTAGCTGATGACGTGCTCGATCGCTGTCGGCCATCATCGCCAGCGCCGAGCCGATGAAGTAGGCGCGGTAGCCGGGATGGCGGAGGGCGGCGAAGGATTGCGGCGGGACGGCGGCCGCGTGGCCGTGCGCTGGATTCAACTCGGGCTTTCTGGGCGAGCGCGTATTTTACCCGGCCGGGCGATCGCGGGTCAGGGCGCCGCGGGCGATCGCGTATACTCGTGGCGACCATGGCTCCTCTCCGGACGATCATCGTCGCAGCGGCGCTTGCCGGGTGCGCGGCCCAGCCGCCTCAGCCCGAGCGCCCGCCGCGCGCCGAGGTTCTCGTTCCGATCGTCAACGCGAACCGCCCGGTGGTCGCCTTCGTTCTCGGCGGCGGCGGTGGTGCGCGCGGGTTCGCGCACACGGGCGCGCTCAAGGTGCTGGACGAGGCGGGGATACGCCCCGACCTCGTCGTCGGCACCAGCGCGGGCAGCTTCGCAGGGGCGCTCTACGCGGGAGGGATCCGCGGGGACGCGCTGGTCGAAGGCGGCGCGCGCGGTGCAGCAGAGCGAAATCGTGCAGTTCGTCGTCCCGGACCGCGGCTTCATCGACGGCGAAAAGCTCCAGTCCTACGTCAACCGGGCGCTGAAGGGCCGCTCGATCGAGCAGCTCGACCTTCCCTTCGTGGCGGTGGCGACCGAGCTCAGGACGGGCACGCTCGCCGCCTTCAACCGCGGAGACACCGGCATGGCGGTGCGCGCTCGTGCAGCGTGCCGGTGGTGTTCCAGCCGGCCCCCATCCAGGGGAAGGAATACGTTGACGGCGGGCTGGTGAGCCCGGTGCCGGTGCGCGTTGCGCGCGCTCTGGGCGCGGAGCTGGTGATCGCGGTGGACGTGTCGCGCCAGCCGACGGAGCGGCAGGACTTCGCCAGCACGCCCGCGCTCGTGAGCCATTCCTTCGTGGTGATGGAGCACGCGCTCGCGGGGGCGGAATCGGCGCTCGCCGACGTCGTGCTGCGTCCCGATCTCGCCAAGGTGCACGCCACCGACCTCGGGCGCGCGAGCCTGGCGATCGCCGCGGGCGAGGCCGCGGCGCGGGCCGCTCTTCCGGAGATCAGGCGCCTGCTGGCGGAGAAGACCTCCGCGAAGGCGCGCGGCGAGCTCCGCGGGCGGCGCGGGCTACAGCTCGACGCCGATTCTGCGGTCGAGCGAGTAGGGTCCGCCACCCCGCACCCAGATCGCAAGCGCGACCAGCCCCACAGCAGCGTGAACTCGTAGCCGCGGTTGAGCCAGGAGAAGCCGTTCGGCAGGTAGTGCACGAAGGTGATGACCGCCATCTCGATCGTCACCGCGGCGGCGAAGAAGCGCGTGAACAGGCCGGCCGCGATCGCGATACCGCCGACGAACTCGACCAGGATCAGCAGGTAGATGAGCGCGACCGGGTGCTCGTAGCCCAGTTTCACGAACCCGGGCGCCATGGCCTCCGCGCCGCGCGGCGATCTTGCCCCATCCGTGCACCGCGAGGATCACCCGCAGGCGCAGCGCGATGAGCGGCCAGGACAGCGGCTCGAGCGACAGGTACAGCGGCTGCAAGGCGGGGAACAGCAGCCTGGGCCGGCGTCTTGTCCATGGGTTTCCTCCTCTTTGGCGAGCGTAGCGGAGGCGCACGGCCGCCGCAAGCCGGGGCAGAATAGCGGCCATGTACGCGTTCGTCGTTCCGGAAAGCGAGATCGAGCTCACCGCGGTGCGCGCGCAGGGGGCCGGCGGGCAGAACGTCAACAAGGTCTCCAACGCGGTGCATCTGCGCTTCGACATCCGCGCGTCCTCGCTGCCCGAGCCGCGTCAAGGTCGCGGCTGCTCGGCTCCCGCGACCAGCGCATCACGCGAGACGGCGTGCTCGTCATCAAGGCGCAGCAGCACCGGAGCCTCGAGCGCAACCGGGACGGAGGCGCTCGCGCGGCTGCACGAGCTGGTGGCGCGCGCCGCGCACGTCCCGAAGGCGCGCAGGCCGACCCGGCCGACGCGCGGCTCGAAGAGCCAGGCGCCTCGAAGGGAAGATGCAGCGCGGGGAAGTGAAGCGGCTGCGCGGGAGGGTGCGCTCGGCGGACTGAGACTCTAGGTCGTGCAGATCCTCGACCTGCCGCTGCAGCTCCAGCCATTCGGCCTCGAGCCTGCGCGAGCTCGCGGGCGGCGTAGGCCTGGTCGAGGATCAGCGGTCTTCAGCGTCTCTTTCCTGCCTTCGCCGTAGATCGCCGGGTCGGCGAGCCGGGCGTCGATCGCGGCCTTTTTCGCCGAAAGCTTCGCCATCTGCTCATCGATGCCGCTTGAGGCGCGACTCGAGGGCTTTCGCGCCGCCGATGCGCGCCTGGCGCTCCTCGGCTTCCCTGCGCTTGCGCGCGCGCTCGTCCGCGGCCGGGCGGGCGCGGGCTTCTTCGCTTCCGGCAGCGGCGCGGATTGCTCCTCGGGCGCGAGCTTGGTCTTGAACAGCCAGTCGCGGTAGTCGTCGAGGTCGCCGTCGAAGGGCGCAGCCTGCCGTCGGCGACGATGAGGAACTGGTCGGTGGTCGCGCGCAGCAGGTGCCGGTCGTGCGACACCAGCACCAGCGTGCCCTCGAACTGCGCCAGCGCCACCGTCGAGCGCCTCGCGCGTCTCCAGGTCGAGGTGGTTGGTCGGCTCGTCGAGCAGCAGCAGGTTCGGCCGCTGCCACACGATCAGCGCGAGCGCGAGCCGCGCCTTCTCGCCGCCGGAGAAGTGCTCGATCGAGTCGGTCGCCATGTCGCCCGGGAAATTGAAGCCGCCGAGATAATTGCGCAGGTCCTGCTCGCGCACGTCTCCGGGGACGAGCGCGTCGACAGGTGCCACAGCGGCGACTGGTCGTCGCGCAGCATCTCGACCTGGTGCTGCGCGAAGTAGCCGATCTCCAGCCCCTTGTTGAAGATCGCCTTGCCCGGCGAGCGGCGCGAGCGCGCCGGCGATGGTCTTGATGAGCGTGGACTTGCCCGCGCCGTTGACGCCGAGCAGGCCGATGCGCTGGTCGGACTGGAGCGAGAAGCTGATGTCCTCCAGGACCGTCTTCTCCGGATACCCGGCGTCGACATCCTCGAGCACCAGCAGCGGATTGGGCGCGCGCAGCGGCTCGCGGAACTCGAAGGAGAAGGGCGCCGTGACGTGCAGCGGCGCGAGCTCCTCCATCTTCGCGAGCATCTTCATGCGGCTCTGCGCCTGGCGCGCCTTGGTGGCCTTGGCGCGGAAGCGGTCGATGAACGACTCCAGGTGCGCGCGCTCGCGCTGCTGCTTCTCGTATTGCGACGCCGCGAGCACCACCGCCGCGGCGCGCTGCGTCTCGAAGCTGGAGTAGTTGCCGCGAGTAGCGCCGCAGCTTCTTGCTGTCGATGTGCACGACGACGTTCACCACGCCGTCGAGGAAATCGCGGTCGTGCGAGACGACGAGCAGCGTGCCCGGGTAGCGCCTGCAGCCAGTCCTCGAGCCAGATGATGGCGTCGAGGTCGAGGTGGTTGGTCGGCTCGTCGAGCAGCAGCAGGTCCGAGGGGCACATCAGCGCCTGCGCGAGGTTGAGCCGCATGCGCCAGCCGCCGGAGAAGCTCGCCACGGGCTCCGCGACCTGCTCGCGCGAGAAACCCAGGCCGTGCAGCAGCTGCTCGGCGCGCGAGCGCACCGTGTAGGCGCCGGCGTCGCCCAGTGCCGCGTGCAGCTCGCCGATCCGGTGGCCGTCGTTGGCGATGCTCGGCTTCGGCGAGCTCGGCCTCGAGCCGCCGCAGCGTCGTGTCGCCGTCGATGGCGTATTCGATTGCGCGGCGCGGTCGAGCGCCGGCGTCTCCTGCGCGACGTACGCGACGCGCCACTGCTTCGGGAAATCGACGTCGCCCTTGTCGGCGTGCAGCTCGTCGCGCAGCAGCGCGAACAGGCTCGACTTGCCCGAGCCGTTCGCGCCGATCAGGCCGATGCGGTCGCCGGGGTTGAGCGCGACGTCGGCGCCTTCGAGCAGCGCCTTGGTGCCGCGGCGGAGGGTGACCTGGGAGAGGCGGATCATGGCGAGGCGCGCATTGTACGCACTGGCCTGGTCCCCAGGCGTTGGAGACACGCCCGCCACCGGGCGATGATGAAGGCTGCGCTGCGAGCGCTTGCCGGCTAGAGCAGCTTGCGCATCCAGCCGACGATGGCATCGACCACCGCGACAGGCTGCTCGGGCACCAGCGCGTGGCTCGCGTTCGGAATCACGATCACGCTGGCGCGAGGGCCGACTTCCTCCGGGGATCTCGTTTCTCATGCTGCGCGGCTTGAGGGATCGAGCTCGCCCTGCAGATCGAGGAGCGGCGCCTTGCCGCCGGACCACCACTCCGACTGTTTCGTTGCGCGCCCCGCCCTCGAACTGCGCTTCGTCCACCTCGGGATGCCACCCCGAGAGCCATACGCTCGCCTCGTTCCCCGGCGCGAAGAACGCCATGCGCAGATACGTGAGCCGTTCCTCCGCCGGCAAGCTTCGGATCGCCGGCCTTCCTGACGGCCGCGGACAACTCCTTCGCTCCCCTCGAAGCCCGCCGGATACGCTTTGGCCGCCGCCGCGACTGATGACCACGCCGCGCACGAGCTCAGGATAGTCCACCGCGGTCGCGCGCCACCCATGTTGCCGAAGGCGTGCCCGGCGATAACCGCGGGCCCGCCACCCTCGTGGCGGATCGCACTGGGCGACGTCGCGGGCGAAATCGTGGAGGTGAGCCCTTTCATCGGTCCGGCGCTCTTCCCTGCACCGCGCGGCTGCGGGCGCAGCACGCGGAACCCTGCCCGCGCGATGCCCGCAGCGACGGCGTCGAAGTCCTCCCGAGTCCCGGCCGCGGGACGGAAGCAGCACGACGAGCGGTCCCGGAGCCTTCCGAGATCAGGTCGATACGGACGTCGTCGTACGCAAAGACTTCGCGCTAGGGTCGGCCTGCGCGAGCGCAGGTGACGGGCAGGATGGAGAGCAGTCCACGGCGAGCAAGATCGCGTTCCGGCTTCGCGTGAGCGGAGGTTTCATGATTTCTCCCGCCGAGCGGTTTCGCGGTGCCACATCATCGTGCAGGCGCGCGTAATTGTACGCGTAGACTTCCGGCGCCGATGGCTTCGTTCTCACAACGCGCCGCAATCGACGTGCAGCTCAGAGTGTGCGCTTCGTGCTGAACGCGAAGAAGCTGCCGTTCGACGAGGTGAAGCTCGACCTGCTCGCAGGCGACCAGGCTGAGCCGACTACCTCGCGCTCAACCCCAACGGCGTGGTGCCGACGCTGGTGCACGACGGCGCCGTGGTGATCGACTCCTCGGTGATCATCGAGTATCTCGACGAAGTGCGCGCCGCAGGCGGAGAACTTCACGCCGAAGTGACCCGGCTGAAGTCGGGCAGCGATGCGCGCGCTGATGCGCTTCATCGACGAGATGCCGGCCGCGGCGGTGCGCGTTCCGACCTTCAACCTCGCGTTCCTGCCCAGATTCGCCGCGATGAGCGAGGAGGAGTTCATCGCCTTCGCGGAGTCGAAGCCCTGCGAAAGGAATCAGCGTTGAAGATGTGGCGCGAGGGTTCCGGAGAAAGACATGAACGCAGCGCTCGAGCGCCTCGCGCGCACCCTGGTACGCATGGAGGACGCGATAAGCGCAAGCGGCGGCCCTTGGCTCAGGGCGCGCGCGCCCACGCTCGCCGACGTCGCGATGATGCCCGCGATCGTGCGCATGGCCGACCTGGGCCTGGAAACGATGTGGAAGGACAAACCGCTGATCGCGCGCTGGTTCGACGCGATCCGCGCGCATCCGGCGTTCTAGCCGACCTACTACTTCGGGTCACTGCTCTCCGAGCTCGCGCAGCGCGACGCTTCTTGCATGGCCGCACGTGCTTCATCTGCGCTTCGAAGCGGGGATCGTGCTGTAGTACGGCCGTCAGCGTTCGGGCATGCAGTCGACGCCTGCGTCGGCGCCCCGAATGCGTTGCTCGTTCGTCATCTGCGGAGTCGGCGCGCCTTCGAGCAAGTGAACGCTTCGCGATACCGGTCTTCGACGGGAGCTGGGGAAGAACCTGCCGAACGAGCCACGTGCGCAGCTAGGGCTTCTTCCGCGGCTTGCGGCTTTGAAGCGGACCAACAGGCCGACGTGACCGACGCCGAGGCCAAAGCTGGCCGTCACCGAGCAGAAGCCGCGCCTCATGCCGCGGTAGTGGGTCATGATCTTGGACGTCCACGGAGTCGGGTTGTTCAGTCGTTGAAGATACGCCTCCGAAGTGAGGGTGGTCAGATGCGCAACCTCGTACATCACGAAGTAGCGCGGCTGCCCGCGAAGCGAAACCCACCGCGTTCCGCGGATGAACCCCGGGATGGAGAGTCTTTCGGGAAGATGCTCGTGCGTGTGCCAATCATCGTGTTCGGCGATGGCGTCAGCGGCGATGTCGAACGACAAGAGCATTGCGGCTCGGCCAAGGAGAGGCATGTGGCTTACTTCGCGCGGACGAGAGATGATGGGCTTCGACGGCCCGTCACTCTTCGGCGCCGGGTGGATGTTGTCCACCCAGTGCACTTCCTCCGGCTTCTCGACCACCGGGATGTCGAGGTTCACCACCACCGGCTCCTGGCCGCTGCGGCACAGCACGCACGACAGCGGCTCGGTGTCGCTCGCGTTGATCTCCTGGTGCGGGACGTAGGGCGGCACGTAGATGAAATCGCCGGGCCCGGCCTCGGCGATGAACTCGAGCTTGTCGCCCCAGCGCATGCGCGCGCGGCCGCTGACGACGTAGATCACGCTCTCGACCGGGCCGTGGTGGTGCGCGCCGGTCTTCGCCTTGGGATGGATCACGACGGTGCCGGCCCAGAGCTTTTCGGCGCCGGCGCGCGCGTGGGTGATCGCCGCGGCGCGGTTCATGCCGGGCGTCTGCGCCGTGTTGACGTCGAGCTCGTTCGCGTGCACGACCCGCACACCCGAGTGCTTCCATTTGGTTTCGGCCATGGGCGGATTGTCGCGCAATTCCGCAAGCGGTCAGGCGAAGGCGAAGAAATCGAGAAGCGCGTGGCTCACGATCAGCGGCCAGAGTCTGCCGTATCTCACGTACGCATAGCCCTGGAGCAGCCCGTACGCGGCGTGGAACGGGAGCACAGGGACGCCCTGGTACAGGTGGTACGAAGCCGCGGATGACCACGCTGACGTTGATCGCCGTCGTCACGCCGAAGCGCTGCCGCAGGGCTTCGATGGCGTAGCCCGCGACGAATAGTTCCTCGAACACCGGATTCACGATCGACAGCAGAACGACCGAAACGAGCGCCGGACCCGCCGAGCGGGCGATGCCCCCGCGCCCGACTGCATGAAGGGAAAAAGCGAGCCTCAGCGCGGCGTCGATCAGCTCCGTCTCACGAAGTACGCGGCCAGGCAGATCCCGATCCCCAGCGCGGTCGCCCCCGCCGAGACGCCGAGACGGAAGTCAGCGACGCGCCACCCGCGCGCGTACAGAATGGCGAACAGCGCCGGGGTGATCAGCGCTTCGTAGAGAACGACCCCCAGCAGGTGACTATCGCCGTAGGCCCCGACCGGAGGGCTCCACCGCGGTCCGGGTGAGACTGAAAATCAGCGAGAAGACGGAAGAGAGGATGTACCAGCCGAACGCCGTGCAGATGACCAGCCCGAACTCGAAGGGAGAGAACCGGTCTTTCGGAGCTCACTTCTGCAGCACCGCCTGCGTCTGGATGGTGCAGCGACAGCAGCTTCCCGACTCGTCGGTGACGCGCGTCTGCCACACCGAGGTGCTCCTGCCCTTGTGCAGCGGCGTCGCTTCGGCGCGCACGGTGCCGCGTTTCCCCGCGGCGAAGAAATTGGTCTTCGACTCGATGGTGGCGGTCGGCTGCGCCCTCGGGCAGGTTGATCAGCGCCGCGGTCCCGCCGACCGCATCGGCGAGCGCCATCAGAGTGCCGCCGTGCAGGTGCCACGGATGGTCCGCAGGTGGTCGCGGATCTCGAGCTCGGCCACCACGCGGTCGGGCCCGGTCTCGACGAAGCGCATGCCGAGGTGCTCGGCGAGCAGGCCTTTCCACATGTCGTTGACTGCGGCGGGTTCCATTATCTGTATTCCGTTGGAATAAGCGGTGCGACATCAATGTATACGAAAGCCCGTTTGTGTTCATCCGCGGGAGAGGCGGTGCGGCAATCAGGCTGTAACGAGGCGCGGGCACGATTAGTCCAAAGAACAACCCTTCACCGTTCGAATAACCAGGAGGATCTACCAATGTTTAGGAAGTCTAGCCGTACTGTTTGTGGGTATGGTCGTTCCGCTCGCGGCGCTCGCGGACGACTCGCTGGTGAAATTCAAGGGCGGGATCGGCGTGATTCCCGTCTCGAGCAGGCCAGGGCACGGCCGCGACCGCCACCGTCGTCAAACCGCAACCTCGTCCGCGGCGTCCAGCCCCCGGGCCAGATCTGGGTCATCGCCGATCTCAAGGCCGACGTGAAGACCGACGGCAGCATCAAGGTGAGGGGAAAGGGCCTGCTGCTGGGCGGGCGGCAACGGCATCGGCGGGCAACGCCAACCAGAGCGTGCGCGCGACGCTGATCTGCGATGCCGCAGGTGCCGTGCTGTTCGACTACGGGACTCGTCCCGCTCGAGCCCAACGGCGATTTCCGGATCGACGACGTGCTCCGCTCGGCAACCGGTGAGCTGCCTCCCAATCCGTGCGCGAGCCCGGTGCTCCTCATCCGCAATCCGGCCGGGCGCCTGGTTCGCCGCCGGGATCCCGGATCTGTCGAACGACGACTGAATAGCTGAAAAGCTTCGAATCGGCGGGGCGCGCGGCAGCGATTGCCGGCGCCCCGCTGGCTTTGTTATGCTTCGTGCCGGACAGCAGTCGACACGGAGGGAAGGTCATGAAGCTTCTTCGGCAGCTGCTGGTCCTGATCGCGGCGGCGCTCGCCGCGGGGCGGTCACCGCCCAGTCCTATCCCTCCAAGCCGGTGCGGCTGGTCGTGGGCTTTCCTGCCGGCGGACCCGCCGACATCTTCGGGCGAACCTTCGCGCAGGCGCTGAGCAGCTGGCTTGGCGCAGACGGTGATCGTCGAGAACAAGAGCGGCGTCGGCGGCGTGCTCGGCATCGACGCGGTCGCCAAGGCTCCGCCCGACGGCTACACTGCTCGGCTTCAACAACCAGGGCTCGGTGGCGATGGCGCCGTACGCGCTCACCAAGATGCCCTTCAACCCGAACAAGGACCTCGCGTTCATCACCACCGTGGTGAAGGTTCCCGAGGTCGTGGTGGTCAATCCCTCGCTTCCGGTGAACAGCCTCGCCGAGCTGATCGCCTACGCCAAGGCGAATCCCGGGCAAGATCAACTTCGGCTCCGCCGGCGCGGGCGGCATCACGCATCTCGCCTGCGAGCTGCTCAAGGCCGAGGCGAAGATCGACGTGCTGCACGTTCCCTACAAGGGCGCGGCGCCCGCGGTGAGCGACCTGCTGGGCGGGCAGGTGCAGATGGGGATCTTCGACGTGCCGGTGGTGCTGCCGCACATCAAGTCGGGCAAGTTCAAGGCGCTCGCGGTGACGAGCGCGAAGCGCGTCGCCGGCGCTGCCCGAGGTGCCGACCACGGCCGAAGCTCGGCTATCCCGCATCGAACAAACCGGTACGGTCCGGCCTGAGCAAATGGTTATACGTAACTGAACGAAGTACAC
>ERZ1370068.4994-contig-4039_pt1 | contig 28166 bp, 49 predicted proteins | sample MGYA00561227_ERZ1370068 | MGnify/ENA primary metagenome ERZ1370068 (study PRJEB38410, sample SAMEA6850437) | metagenome | study: Metagenomic assessment of the ecological functions of the soil: analysis of the soil microbiota associated with the...
TTCCGGACACAGCGTGCTGGGAATCACCCAGGGCGAGACGCGGCGCGCGCGGACGCTCGGCGGGTTCGACGATTCCGGCTTCGAATACGCGCTATTCGATGCCGGGGGCGCGATGCTGGCCGCAGGCAAGGGCCACCGACCCACGGGTGATCCGCGGGCCGCTGGCGTCGCCGGGCGCGCCCGGAGCTGGGCCACGCCAGTCGCACGTTGCCAGCTGGCTATTACCTGATTGGAATTCCCGAAGGCGCCGACGCACACAAGCTGCGGATTCGGAACCAGGATGACGTCAACGGAAAAGACGGTGCCGGCAGCGGGATCCGGCGAGACGGCGTCGACCGAGCAGTGGCTCGATCTGTAGCGGGTTATTTCTTGCCCGGGGCCGGAACCGGGCTCTTCTTCCCCACGAACCCTTCACCTTGTCGGCCCAATGCTTGTAGTTAGACCAGGTGTAGAGATTCTTGGTGATTGCGGCATGACGCCCGCGCGTGCGCTGCATGCGCTCGAGCCAGGCGGCATAAGCGTCGGTGCCCACCGGTGGCGGTGTGCCGTTCGCTAAATTTCCCCGGTTTCTGTCTGAGGCACTCATGGGCTTACTCCCTTCGGTTGACGCAAGCCTACGATTTCGTCGCACCAAAACGACAGGAACTGATTCACGCGCCCACGACAGCTTGCGGGCGATGCGCGCTGGTTCGCACAGATTTTTTCGTTATGTACGCGCCGAGGGTGAAACGCGCGTTCCGATTTAACGTTGTGGCTCGTTATTGTTACGCCACCAGCCTGTAGCAGGGACGGTAAGCGCTTCCAGGAAGTTTCATTCGTCTTCTGCGCAACGAACGCGGTCAGCAGTTCGTCGAGCAGTTTCATCACCGACGCGTCGCCGGTCAGCTCGTAGGGGCCTAGCTTCTCGATGGCGCGCACGCCGTTTTCCTTCACGTTGCCGGTGACGATGCCGGAGAACGCGCGCCGCAGGTCCGCCGCCAGCTCGTGCGCCGGCTGGTCGCGGTACAGGCGCAGCCCGCGCATGGACTCGTGCGTCACCTCGAAGGGGTGCTGGAACGGACCGGGGATCTTGAGCAGCCAGTTGTAGTTGTACGAATCGCTGTTGCTGCGGCGGAAATCGCGCGCCTGTTCCATGGTGGCGACCATGAAACGCGCCACCTCGGCCGGGTCATCGACGATGACATGCAGCAGTTCGGCAGCCTTTTTCCCCAGCGTTCCTTCGATGAAGCGCCGGATATGGATGAAATAGTCGGCCGTGGATTTGGGGCCCGTGAGAACCACTTTGAGCGGCTGTCCGGCGTTCGCGGGCTCGAGCAGGATGCCGAGCAGATAGAGGATTTCCTCGGCCGTACCCACGCCGCCCGGGAACACCACGACGCCGTGCGCGAGCCGCACGAACGCCTCGAGGCGCTTTCGATGTCCGGCATGATCACCAGCTGGTTCACGATCGGGTTCGGCGGCTCGGCCGCGATGATGCCGGGCTCGGTGAGGCCGATGTAGCGGCCCGCCGACGATGCGCTGCTTGGCGTGCCCGATGGTGGCGCCCTTCATCGGGCCCTTCATGGCGCCCGGGCCGCAGCCCGTGCACACGTCCATGCCGCGCAGGCCGAGCTCGTAGCCCACCTTCTTGGTGTACTGGTACTCCTCGGTGCCGATCGAGTGGCCGCCCCAGCACACGACCAGGTTGGGCTTCGACTTTGTAGTCGAGGATCCGCGCGTTGCGCAGGATGTGGAACACCGCGTTGGTGATCGCCGCCGGATTGCTGAGGTCGAACCGCCCGCTTTCGATGATCTCGTTGGAGATGAAGATCACGTCGCGCAGCACGGCGAACACGTGTTCCTTCATGCCGCGAATCATCTCGCCGTCGACGAAAGCCTGTCCCGGCGCGTTCTTGATCTCGAGCTTGATGCCCCAGGCCTGGCGCACCAGCTCCACTCTCGAAGTCCTTGTAACGGTCGAAGATTTCCTTGGCGTTGTCGGTTTCGCTGCCGGAATTGAGCACGGCCAGCGCGCACTTGCGAAACAGCGGGTAGAGGCCGCCGGCGCGCGAATCGAGGAGCTTCTCGATCTCGGCCTGGGACAGGTTTTCGAGACTGCCGCGCGGTCCGATGCGCGCATCCACGAAATCGGGAATGACGATGCTGGTTTCCAAGATCTCCCCTTCAGGCTTCTTTCACTAGTTTGTGGTGAAAGAGTGTACCCGACGGGGAACCTTGGGACCGGAACCTAGGGCTGGATGTCGATCCGCACGTTGTCCGACGTCATCATCCAGATTTCCACCATGTCGGCATTGGTGACCGCGATGCAACCATCGGTCCAATCCTGCGACGCGTAGTAGTCCGGCGTGTGGCGCGGATCGTTCGGCAGCCCGTGGATCATGATGGAACCGCCCGGCTGCCAGCCGTTGCGGCGTGCGCGCTGCATGTCCTGATCGTTGGGATAGGAAACCTGGATCGACAGGAAGAAATCGCTGCGCGTGTTACGGCGCGTGAGGCGATAGCTGCCTTCCGGGAGTGCGGAAATCGCCTGCGCGCTCCTTCGGGCCACCGGGATTCAGCCCGAGCGCGACGCGATAGGCGCGCAACACGTCGTCGCCGCGCATGAGATAGAGGCGACGCTCGGATTTGCGCACGAGGACGCGATCGGCGACGGGCAATTCGACGCCCACCGACGCCATGGCGCGGGCATGATAGGGAAGCGCATCGCCCGACGCTGTGCCTGACGAACAGCGCAGGCGAACAACGGTGCGGCGAGTGCGAGAATTTTTGTAGCAAGCGACATTTGATTACAAAACAAGCACTTATGAGTGGTGTGAGTATAGTGGCTGGCGTGCAGGCGCAATCTTGGCAGCGCGTCACAGCTTGGGGTGTTCAATGCAGCAAGAATGTCCATCGGATTCGATTATGACAAGCCGTCGTCGAAGTCAGACTGCGTTGCGCACGGTGCGCTTCGCGCTGGCGGCACTCGCGTCTTCGATGCTCGTCGCATGCGCGGCGCTACCGGATGACGCAACCGTGGTCGAACAACCTCGAGTCGGAGACGGAGTCACCGTCACGCGGCTCGGGCATCCGATAGAGCTGTATCGCGAAACTTTCCTGAAGGATCCGGCGGGACGCTTCGCATTCCTCGGACCCTTCGAAACCAACCAGATGGGACAACGCGAACTGTTCCTGTGGATCGCCGTGCCCATCGAACCGGTCGCCGGACTCGATGCCCGTGGTCGAAATGAACGGCGCGGCAGCTGACGCTCGGCACTCCGGAAGAACCGCGGACTTCGCCGGCCTGCGACAAGTCGCCTTACAAGATCCCGACGCCATGGAGCGCAATGTACTACTCAAGATCGACGCAGACCGTCGTGGCGCGAGCTCGGCGAGGCCACGCAAGCTGACGATTCGCATGCGTCGAGGCAGCCAAGAGCGGCGCGGTGAAGACCGTGTTCGACGCAGATGTCGTGGCGGACGCGCGTCTCAAGGACTTCGCCGCCCGATAGTGGTGATGTCGACCGTTCTTCGAGTTTACGTCTAGCTACCGGCCAGAACCTCGACGCGCGGCATCACCACCTGCGTGCCCGGCACGCAGATCGGACAGGTCCGTATCGGGGTTGTACTGCCGCAGCAGCCAGATCGGCAGGTTGCTGAACTTCTGCGTCATGGTCCACAACGAGTCACCGCGCCGCACGATGTAGACCTCGGTGCCCGCGATGCGGTGCTGCACGAAGAATTCACCCTGCAGCTTGGCGTGGTAGTCGCGCCGCACGCTGCTCGAAGGCCTCACGCGAGACGCGTGAGTAGTCGAGATTGAGTTTCTGGCCAAGCAGCACGGGCTGCTTGCGGCCTGAGTTTGTTCACGTTGCGCAGCTTCTGCGTCGGGATCTGCAGCCAGTCGGCGTACTGGCCCAGCGTCTCGGTGGCCTCGACGCGGATCGAACCGTCGTCGCGCACCTGGTAGTCGATGGAGTCGGCCAGTCCCTGCGACACGGACACCGGCCCCAGCGCCGGGCTCAGCTCTTCCGCCTGGCTCGCTGACACCGGTTCGCGCGCACTCTCGGCCGCCTGCACCACTGCCGTCGCCACCTCGGGCGTGGTCGCGGCCTCCATGGCGACCGCCGCCGCAGCGGAACGCGGACGGCCACGCGTCGGCTCGCCGCTGCCGATGGGACGCGTGGTTTCTTCGCGCACCACCTGGACCGCGGCCCCTTCGCGCTGCGCTTCGCCGCGCGCCGCATCGATGGCGGCCACCTTGACTTCGGCCTCCGCCGCGCGTAACCGCAACGGCTTCGCCAGCGATGCGCAAACGCTGACCTTCATAGAGGAAGTCCGGGTTGCGCAGCGAATTCATCCTGAGCAGTTCGGCCTGCGGCACGCTGACACGCGCCGCAATGCCCTCGCAGTGAATCGCCACGACGAACGACGTAGAACTCGCCGACGGGCGCGCTTGCCGCCGTGGCGTTCGCCGGCGACGGCGCAGCGTTTTCGGCCAGCAGCAACGGTCGCAGTCGGCGCGGCGCCGCCCAGCGTGCGTGGCAATTGCTCGGGCAAAGTGCAGATGACGTCCGGCACGCAGACTGGCGTTGGCGGACAAACCATTCATTTCTGCGAGGCGCGCGGCGGTCATGCCGTATCGCTGCGCGATCGCCGCCATGGTTTCACCCTTGCGCACGCGATGCGAACGCGGGGTGATCTGCCCGGCATACAGCTCGTTGGCGGGCAATCGTGCGGCGAGCAGGTCCGGCGTCCACTTTTCCGCCATGTCCGCCGGCAGTCGCAGCCGATAACCGCGCGGCACCAGCCGGGTTCCGTTGTAAATCGTCGGACGCCAGGCGGGGTTCAACGCGCGCAACTGCTCGCGATCGACTTCGAGAGTGCGCTCGAGGGTTGCCAGGCGAACGTACGCGGGCATCGAGACCTCGCGGAATTTCTGCTCGGGGCGACGATCGAGCGCGCCGAAGTATTTTTCAGGGTTCTCGTCGACGGTCAGCGCCGCCAGGAAAGACGGAAAGAAATTGCGCGACGCGAAGCCGAACGTGCGGCTGCTGTAGGTACGGTTGATCTTGACGTAGTCGTCCGTGCCGACGGATTCCTTCGCACGCCGCATGCCCGCCGCGCCATGGTTGTAGGCGGTGAGTGCCAGCGGCCAGCTGCCGAGCACGCGGTAGTTGTAGGCCAGTAGTTGGGCCGCCGCTTCGGTCGAGCGATACGGATCGAGTCGCTCGTCTACCGCGTCGTCAACACGCATGTATCGCCGGCCGGTGGAACGCATGAATTGCCACAGGCCTGCGGCACCGACCTTCGAGTACGCGGCCGCGTTGAAGGACGATTCCACGTGCGGCAGCACCGCGAGCTCGGACGGAAGTCCCTGATTGGCGAAAGTCTCCGCGATGTGGGCTGACCAGCTCGAGGAGCGAATCAGGCCTTCGCGGAACCGGTCCGCCTGGCCGAGCTGAAATCGGATGCGCGTCGTCGCATCCCTGAGGAGGATCGCGCTCAGGTTCGGACCCCACAGCGCGAGCAGGCGTTTGTCGTCGGCCGGACAGTGCTTCGCGCGCCGCTTCGGTTGGCAGCGCTGCGATGATGCGCCGCAGCGCGGAGATATGGCCGTCGCGCCGCTCATCGACCATGCGCTGCCGGTCGCGCGGCGAGCTGCCGGCGCTGAACTTCAGCGTGTCGTAGACCACGCGCGAGATTGCGCTCGTCGTGCAGGAATCCTTCGTTGGTATTCACTTCGGTGTAGACGCGAATCCAGAAATTCACGTCCTGACTGAATGCCCTCGGGACGCGGAATGGCCTCGCGCCGGGCCAGCATGGGCGTCGCCAGCATCACCAGCAGCGTGGCGATGGCAACGCGGGCCCGGTAAAACGATCTTATTGAGTGTCGGGCTCATTTACACTCGCTGGCGGATGGTCAATCCATTGATTTCAAAGATATTCGTACCGGGACACCTCGAGCTTATGTCGCGGGCGACCGCACCTCATGCGTCGAAGATTTTGACAGGAGGGGCCGCAAGCGCCGACGTGACATATTGCGCCAAACTCAGACTTTGCCTCGACCGAGGCTCCGCCATGGCGATTCGGACGCCGATTAAGTTTGCGGGAATCCGCTGGCACAGCGATTGCTCTTCTTATTCACAAGCGGCTCGACAAAGACCGCACGAGATAAGAACAAGAAGAGCGGAAACACTCCTCCACAAACAAGCAAGCAAGCGACCAATGAGCCCCGCCGCAAGCGGGGCTTCTTTTGGTGGTTCCCGATTGCAACCCGGCGCGCGCTCCGCGCGTCAAATCATGCACAGGCCAGATGGCCAGAGGGACCGCACATGAAATTCGCCACGCTCGTCGTTGTTGCCTTTGTCGTGTTTGTCGCCTGGGCCGGTATTCCGGTTTCGCTGGCGAGCGACGGCCGCGGATCTTTCTTCGGTCAACGGCGAGGTCACGGCTCGGCCGGCGAGACCTACGGCATCACTGAGCACCGTCAATGGCAACGTGCACGTGAGCCGCGGCGCAACCGCCGACCGATGCGAAGACCGTGAACGGCGAAATCGTAGTCGAAGACAACGCGAAAGCTCGGCGAAGTGGAGCACCGTGAACGGATCGGCTGGACATCGGCGAAGACGTCGCCGTCGAGCGCAACGCTTCGACCGTCAACGGCGGCATCGAAGCTCGGCAAGCGCTCCCGCGTCGGCGGCGACGTGTCGACGGTGACCGGCGAGCATCGAGATCAATGGCGGCGAAGTCGGCGGCCAGATCATCACTACCAACGGCGATATCGAACTCACCGACGGTGCGCGCGTGCACGGCGGCATTCACATCAAGAAGAACAACGGCAGCAACTGGGGCTGGGGCAAGGATGAGCCGCCCAAGGTGCGCATCTGCTCGACCTGCATCGTCGATGGCGACACTGCAGTTTCGATCGCCCGGTGGGAACTGCGTGTCGACGACGGCGCGAAGATCGGCAAGGTCATCGGCGAGGACAGTCACGCCGCTGACGCTGACCATCGCCGTCCTCACAGGGTGCGCGGCCGTACAGCCGCACCTCGGGCTCGTCGGGGCGCATCGCAAACATGCGCTCGATGGCGCATCCCTAACTTCTCGAGCACGCGGATCGATGCGTCGTTGCCCTGCGAAACCACGGCGATCGACGCGTTTGAGGCCGAATTTCCCTGCGCCGTGACGCATCGTGGCCTCGGCTGCCTCGATGGCATAGCCCAGTCCCCAGAATTCCGGCAGGAATGCGTAACCAATATCGACGTCCGGCAGATTGTCGCGCTTGAGCAGCCCGCATGTCCGACGGCAGCGCCATCCGACTTGCGTGCGTGTGCCACAGGCCGAAGCCGTATTTTTCGTACATCGCCATCGGCCCCTCGCGCAGGTAGCGATGCGCGTCTTCGATGGAGCGCACGCCGCGATCGCCAATGTTCTCGATGAACGACGGCTCGTTGAGCAGTCTCACGATGAAGGTCGCGTCGTCGAATTCGAGGCGGCGCAGCGTCAAGCCGCGCAGTCTCGAGCTCAGGAAGGATCGCCAAATCGCGACCGCTGGAATGTAGGTAGCCCATCGCCGAATTTCACCCAGCCAATGTCGTCGCTGAGCCACGAATGATGCGTGGGCGGAAACGCCCATGGCGCATCGAGGCTGCAGGTGGTCACATCGTGAAAGTCGATCAGTGTCGAGATGCTCGTACGCGCAGCGGCGAGCCGCAGGCGCCGCAGAAGTGCCGCTTCACCTTCGGCGAAGACTGGTACTCGACGCGGCGTGCCGCGCGTGAAACGAAACTCGCGACCTTGGCGAAAGTGACCCACGCAACCACCGGCGACGCGGCGGATCGACGGCACGACTGGCAATGGCAAACCATGCTGTTCGCTGGCTTCGCGGTAGCTGAATACCGCACGGCGCCGCACATGCAGCCGCCCTGAATGTCCTGATTCAAGTCCCTCTCCTCCGGTTGGCAGCGTGAGCTTACCGTGAGTCGCGCCAGACAAAAAGAGCCCCGCCTGAGCGGGGCTCTGGTCGCGCGGAAACGGGGGTCTTGTTCCGCCGCTTTTGGTCTGTGGCCACCAGTAGGGTTCCGGTAACCACGATTACTTTGTGTCACGAAGGGCGATTTTCTCTCACCCCTAAGACGCCTTTATTACGGGACTGCGGACTGGTTTCTAGGCTTTCGGTTTGAGGTAACGCGGTGGCCATTCGATCCCACAGGCGTTCGACCTGCGATCGCCGCCCTTCGCCCGCAATCAGCACGGCGCGGGCCTCCGGTTCGCGTGACGCGCCCCAGCCGGCACAGCACGATCAGCGACCCGGCTACCCGCCCGAAATTGAGCGACCTGCCGAGTGAATTCTCCATTTGCAGTTCGGCCGCCAGGGTCTGGCTCTCGAGCGCGTATTGGACGCGCTGCTGGACAGCTCCCAGCTCACCGCGATCGCGTCCGGCCGTGGGCGCGACCCAGGTTTCCAGCATTGCGCGCGAAGCTGCCCGCGCTCAGGAGTCAGGTGCGGATGGGCCGCGAACTGGTCGCGCACGATGCGGAACACCACGATGGCCGAGAGGCCATACAGAAGCCCGACGAGCTGCGGAACGAAGGGCTCGGCGTTCTCGATCTGCGTCGCGTGAGTCTCGGCCGCCATCGCCGAATACAACGTGTGTTCCCAGACCGCCTCCGGGAATCCTGCTGAACGCTCCGCCGCCCGCGGCCATCAGCGGCTGCAACAGCGCCGTCGCGATGATCGACCGAATCCCCTGCACTCCCACCCAGAGTCACCGCCCGGTCGATGCTTTCCACGGGCAGGCTGCTGGCGCGGTAGACGGGGCTGTTCGCGATGCGCAGCAGGTTGCCGGTGAGCGCCGGATCCTGGGCGATGATCCGCGACATCTCGGCGATGCGTCGCTTCGTTGTCATTGACCGTGGCCAGCAACTTCGGCAACAGCGAAGGCCGCCGCGGGATGTATTCGGGACGCGCCTCGATGCGCTCGAGAATCTTCTGGACCGCCGCGAACACTGGCGCGTGGTCGGGCTCGAGCGGTCGGCTCAGGGCCTCGCGCGGTGCATCGTCGAGCGCGTACGCGACGAAGCGCCGCAGCGCCTCACCCGCAATTGAGCGATGCCCCGGTGCCCGCCGGCCGGATTCCGGTGAGCGTAGCGGTTCGTCCCGGTGGTCGTGGCCAGTGGGATCGACGGGCGCTGCCTTCTGCCGGGTGGCTCGGATCCAGATGGCCACGGCCACGCCGGCCACGACCACCCCGCCGATCAGAATCGCAAGCGACGCTTCCATGGAATGAGGCTAACCGGTCGCGGGCCCAGCCCGCCAGTTCGATCAGGCGGGAATGGCTCGGCGGCTTCGTGGGTCGACGTGTCAGCGGCATGTCGTAGGTCACGCTCGCGCCATAGGCCTCGGGTGATTGCGGATCGTGCGCGCAGCTTGTCGAAGGTGAGCAGGCGCGTGCCGAGCTGGAAGCTTTCTGGATGTCGTGCGAGACCATGAAGATGGTCATGCGGTTCTCTTCCCACAGCCGCAGGATCGAGCTCGTGCATGTCGGCCGTGACGCCGGGTCGAGCGCGCCGAAGGGCTCATCGAGCAGCAGGATCTTGGGTTTGCGGATCACCGCCTGCGCGATCGACATGCGCTGCTGCATGCCGCCGGAGAGCTGCGCCGGATAACGGTCGCGCGACGCGCGCCAGCCCCACCGACTCGAGCATCGGCCATCGCCGCCGCGCGCGCTTCGCGCCGCGCCGCGCCGAACAGCCTTGCCTGACGAATCTCGCAGACCGCAGCTCGAGCCCCAGCATCACGTTCTCGAGCACCGTCAGGTGCGGAAACGACGAGTAGCGCTGGAACACCACGCCGCGATCCGGGTCCGGCTCCGGCCGGATCGGCACGCCGTCGATGAGGATCTGCCCGCGCGTCGGCTGCTCCATGCCTAACAACATCTTGAGGAACGTGGTCTTGCCGCAGCCGGAGGCGCCGACGATGGTCACGAACTCGTGATCGGCGATTTCGCAGGCGCACGTTTTCGAGCACGACGTGTCGCGCCGTACTCCTTCCAGACATTGCGCACCGTGACGGTGGCCATCAGCGCTCCGGCTCCGCCCAGCGAAAGGCGCGCGTGCGCAGCACCCGCAGCGCGAGGTCCGTGAGCACCGCCAGCAGCGTGATCCACACCACGTAGGGCAGGATCACGTCCATGGCGAGGTATCGGCGCACGAGGAAGATGCGATAGCCGAGTCCCTCGGTGGAGGCGATGGCTTCGGCGGCGATGAGGAACAGCCACGCGGAACCCATCGACAGCCGCAGCGAATCGATGAGGCGCGGCCAGAGCTGCGGCAGCACGACGCGCACGATCAGCTGCCAGGTCGAGGCGCCCAGCGTCTGCGCCTTGATGATCTGCTCCTTCGGCAGTTCACCGACGCGCAGCGCCAGGTCGCGCGCGATGCACGGCGCGATGCCGATCACGATGAGCGCGATCTTCGCGGTCTCCTCGAGCCCGAGCACGATGAACAGCACCGGCAGGATCGCCAGCGGCGGAATCATCGCGATGGTGCCGAGCAGCGGCGAGAGCAGCGCGCGCGCCCGCGGCACCACGCCGATGCCGACCGCCAGCACCATGCCGAGCGTGGCGCTGATGACGAGCGCCGAGCCGATGCGCTTCGAGGCTGGCCCAGGTGTCGGCCCAGAACAGCACGCGCCCGGTGCGGCTGTCCTCTTCGAACGCGTAAGCTGTGAAAAGTGCTCGGCGATCTTGCCGAGCGCAGGCAGCAGCTTGTCGTCCGGGTTTTCCGCGAGCCGCAGGTGCGAGGCGCATGACGTACAGCACGCAGCAGCGCGACGAACGGCAGCACGCCCAGGGCGAGCCCAGCGGCTCGCCCCGGGTGCTGGTTGATCAGCGCGACGCACTGACGGCGCGCGCGCGGCTTCAGAGCTTGCCGTCCGCCGCCATCTGCATGTAGCGCCGCGTCGAAGCGCAGCTTGAGGTTGGCCTTGTTGCCGAGCGTGACGCCGCCCGGGAATTCGATGCCCACGGCATCGACGGTCTTGGCGCCCTCGCCTAACAAGCCGTGATCGAAGGAGAACTTGCGCACCAGGTCCATCTTCTTCGACGAGATCGGGCGACTTGGCGGCAGCCACCGCGGCGGCCGGCGTCGAATACAGGTAGGTGGTCGCGAGCTGGCCCTTGAAGCCGGCGAGATCCGTGCCGGAGGCCTTGGCCATCGACTTCGAGCGCGGCCGTCGCCTTTGGCATCCTTGGCCAGCATCAGCGCCAGCGTTTCGTACCACGCACCGACCAGCGCCTTGCCGAGCTTGGGGTTGTCCTTCAGCACCTGGCTGTTGACCACCATGAGATCGAGGATCTCGCCCGGCGATCTTGCTCGAGTCGAACACCAGCGTGGTCTTCGGCATCGCCGTGACTTCGGCCAACTGCGGCTTCCAGGTCACCGTGGCGGTGACGCCCGGCGTCGCGAAGGCGCTGACGATGTCCGCGTCGGAGGTGTTCACGACCTTGATGTCGCGTTCGGCGAGCCCGACCGATTCGAGGCCGCGCGCCAGCAGGTAGTGCGACACCGACAGCTCCACGAGGTTCACCGACTGGCCCTTGATGTCGGCGAGCTTCTTGCCGGCGCCCTTGAGCACCACGCCGTCGTTGCCGTTCGGAATAGTCGCCGACGATCAGCGCCGTCGAATCCACGCCGCCCGCGGCAGGGATCGTCAGCATGTCCATGTTGGTCATGACGCAGCCGTCGAACTTGCCGGCCGTGTACTGGTTGATGGACTCGATGTAGTCCATCTGCGTGAGCTTGATCGTGATGCCGTACTTGTCGGCCCACTTCTTGAGGATGCCGCTCTGTTGCGCGTAGTCCCACGGCATCCAGCCGACGTAGATGCTCCAGGCGACGTTGAACGTGGTTTTTTCGGCCGCCCTGGCGGCCTGGGTGATCAGCAGCGCCGCGCCAGGCAAGCACGGCGATGAATAAAGTCTGCAGCAGGCGGCGTATCGAGATGAACACGGTCGACGATCGGATCGGGGCATGAGAGTCTCCCGTGTTGTTAGTGCATCAGGCATCTCCCGGGCTTTTGTCCCGCCTGTATCCCCGGCGCATCCTCGCACCACTGGACTGCGTCTCTCGACCAGCGCTGATTTCTCAGCCGGAACCCTAGGCGCACATTACTGAGTGTGAGTTTTTGCAAGAGCTGTGCCGTGAGCGCGCAGGCGCGCGCCGACTTGTTAGCGTCATCCAGGAGCGTGGGTTGCACCAAACAAACGCGAGCGGCGCATGGACGCGCACGAACACGGAGCATTCTGCGCAGCGTAGAACGCGCGCGATGGACGCCGGCTGGCGTTCGAACGCGTGGTACAGGCTTCTGCACCTGCGCTGTCAGCATGTTGTGGGAAGAAGAAATACCGGGCGGAGCGCACTGGTCGGCAGTCATGCGGCGCGGCGTGGTGCTGCGGCTCATCGCGCGGCGGCGATGACGCGAACGTCGCGGCGCTGTTCTACAGCCGCGAGCAGCCGCTCGAGCGCTACAACATGGCCGACACGCTGAAGGCGCAGCACATCGCCCACCTGACCACCGGATGCGTTTGTTATTCGGACATGGGCCGGATCCTCTGCTCCATCACCGCCGACAGCTGCGGCTGGCACGATCCGCTGTGCGGGCTCACCGATGCCGCGCATGATCTCCTCGCGTTACGGCGCGACCCGACTTCCAGGAGCAACGCAATCAACGCTATCGTCAGCGGCCGCGACGCGATGCTGGTGGAGCTCGGCAAGTACGGGCTCAACGAGCGCGACCTCGTCGCGAACATCAATTTTTTCAGCAAGGTCGTGGTCGACGAGGCGGGCGCACTGCAGCTCGCCGCCGGGCCATTCCCGGGCCGGCCAGTACGTCGACCTGCGTTTCGAGATGGACACGATCGTTGCTGCTGCATGCGCGGTCCGCATCCGCTGGCCACCGCCACGAAATATGCGCCGCCGGCCATCCGGCTTGCAGGCGCGCGTCGCGGCACGCCGCCCGCCGCGGACGACCCCTGCCGGATTCGCTGCCCGGAGAACGCGCGCGGCTACATCAACACCGAAAGGATGTATTCATCTTGAAGGGCGTCTCGACGAGGTGGTGCCCGCGGGTGAACCGTGGATGGGAGTCGTGCGCCGCGGCCAGTCGTTTCGCATCGTGGACCTCGAGGGCAACCAGGCGGTGGACACGCTGTTCTACAACGCCGCCGACACGGCCGAACACTACAGCGCGCAGAACACCATCCAGGCGCAGGGCCGCATCTATCTCACCACCGGCACGGTGCTGCTCTCGAACCGCGGCAACGCCGATGCTGCGCATCGAGGAAGACACCTGCGGCCGGCACGACACGCTGGGCGGCGCCTGCTCGGCCGAGAGCAACACCGTGCGTTACGCGCTCGAGAAGCGCTCGCATGCATAGCTGCCGCGACAGCTTCCTGCTGGCGCTCGCGAACATCACGACGCGGCGGCATGACCAAGCGCGACCTGCCATCGAACATCAACTTCTTCATGAACGTGCCGGTGACGCCCGCGGGCGAGCTGCGCTTCGCCGATGGCATCTCCGCGGCCGGCCGGCACGTGCAGCTGCGCGCGCTCATCGACACGCTGGTGCTGATCTCCAATTGCCCGCAGCTCAACAACCCCTGCAACGCCTACAATCCGACTCCGATTCGAGTCATGACCTGGGATCACGCATGAACGCGCGTTTCCCACCGGCGGGACGACCCGTCGCGCAATTCCTTCAACGCCGGGACGACCCGGCGCGGAACTGCGCGATGTTCAAGAAAAATCCTGATCGCCAATCGCGGCGCCATCGCGTGCCGCATCCTGCGAACCGTCAAGCGCATGGGGCTTCGGCTCCGTCGCGGTGTATTCCGAAGCCGACGAGAACTCGCCGCACGTGCGGCTGGCCGACGAGGCGTTCTGCATCGGGCCGGCGCCGGCCGCGCGAGAGTTACCTGCGCGCGCGAGCGCATCCTCGAAGTCGCGCGCGAGTCGGGCGCGCAGGCGATTCATCCCGGCTACGGTTTTCTGTCCGAGAACGCGGATTTCGCCGCAGATGCTGCGAACGCGCGGGCGTCGGCATTCATCGGGCCGACGCCCTGCGCAGATGCGCGACTTCGGCCTCAAGCACACGGCGCGCGCGCTTGCGCAGACGAACGCGGGCCTGCCGCTGCTGCCGGGCACCGGAACTACTTGCCGGATCTGCCCGGCGGCGCTCGCGGCGGCGGAGCGCATCGGCTACCCGGTGATGCTCGAAGAGCACCGCCGGCGGCGGCGGCATCGGCATGCGCCGCTGCGACTCCGCCGCAGGAACTGCAGCGAGTCTTTCGCGGCCGTGCAGCGGCTGGCGGCCGGCAATTTCCGCAACGCGGGCGTGTTCCTCGAAAAGTTCGTGGCGCGCGCACGGCACATCGAAGTGCAGATGTTTGGCGATGGCGCGCGGCGCGCGTGATCGCGCTCGGCGAACGCGACTGCTCGGTGCAACGGCGCAACCAGAAAGTCATCGAGGAGTCGCCCGCGCCTGGCCTCGATGATGCACACGCGCACGGAACTTGCACGCCGCGGCGGTGCGGCTCGGCAGCGCAGGTGCACTATCGATCCGCGGGCACCGGTGGAGTTCGTGTACGACGCCGCGGCTGCGAAGTTCTATTTCCTCGAGGTGAACACGCGCCTGCAGGTGGAACACGGCGTCACCGAGGAAGTCGGCGGCATCGACCTCGTCGAGTGGATGATCCGCACCGCGGCCGGTGCGCCGCCGGATCTGCGTGCGACACCGGCACGTGCCGAGCGGCCACGCGATCCAGGCGCGCGTCTACGCGGAGGATCCGGCGCGCGGCTTCCGGCCGTCGAGCGGTCTGCTCACGCAGGTCAAACTACCGGCGACCAGGCGTGCGGCGTCGACGGCTGGGTGGATGCGGGCACCGAGGTCACCGGCTACTACGATCCCATGCTCGCCAAGAGTGATCGCGCGCGGCGCCACGCGTGAGCTCGCGATCGCCAATCTCGCCGCCGCGCTTGCGGCAGTCCCGCATCGACGGCATCGAGACCAACCTCGCCTACCTGGTGTCGATACTGGAACACCCGGTGTTCGCCGCCGGCGAGCAGACCACCGCGATGCTGCAGCGCCACGCGCCGCCGGCCTCGAGCATCGAAGTGCTGGCGGCCGGCACGCTAACTACCGTGCAGGACTGGCCGGGACGCCTGGGGCTGTGGGACGTCGGCGTGCCGCCCTCGGGCCCCATGGATCGCTGCGCGCTGCGCCTCGCCAATCGCATGGTGGGCAACGACGGAAGGCGCGGCGGCGCTGGAGATGACCGTGACCGGCGCGACGCTGCGCTTCGACGCCGACGCGGTGATCGCACTCGCCGGCGCCGCAGATGGAAGCGACGCTCGATGGCGTTGCCGTGCCGTTCTGGCAACCGCTGCCGGTGCAGCGCGGCAGCGTGCTCGCGCTCGGGACGAATCGCCGGTGCCGGCCAGCGCGCCTATCTCGCGGTGCGCGGCAGCTTCGACATTCCCTGAATATCTCGGCAGCCGCGCCACGTTCACGCTCGGACAGTTCGGCGGCCACGGCGGCCGCGCGCTGCGCGCCGGTGACGTGCTGCGGCTGAACCGCACAGCGGCCTCGAGCTCGACGCCTGCCGCGCCATCGACGTCGCACGAGCGGCCCCAGGTACGGTCACGCCTGGCAGATCGGCGTCACACGACGGCCCGCATGGCGCGCCGGATTTCTTCACGGCCGACGACATGCGCACGTTCTTCGATGCCGAATGGAAGTGCACTACAACTCGAGCCGCACCGGTGTGCGTCTCATCGGCCCCAAGCCCACGTGGGCGCGCAGCGACGGCGGCGAAGCGGGTCTGCATCCGTCCAACATTCACGACAACGCCTACGCCATCGGCAGCGTGCGACTTCACGGGCGACATGCCCGGTGATCCTCGGGCCCGACGGCCCCAGCCTCGGCGGATTCGTTTGCCCGGTCACCGTGGTGCAGCGACGAACTCTGGAAGATCGGGCAACTGCGCCCGGGCGACAAGCTGCGCTTCCAGCGAATTCCGCAGCCTGCGCCGCGCGCCGACAATCCTTCCGTGCTGCTCGAACTGCCGGCCTCGCCGACGCATGCCGCGATGTGCGTGCGCCGCGCGGGCGAGAGCAACCTGCTGGTGGAGTTCGGCGCGCCGGTGCTCGACCTGGTGTTGCGCTTCCAGGTGCAGGCGTTGCTCGAAGCACTGCGGACGCAGCCACTCGCCGGGTTGCTGGACCTCACGCCGGGCATCCGCTCGCTGCAGATCCATTTCGATGCGGCGCGCGCTACACAAACGCAGGTCATCGACTGGCTGCTCGCGGCCATCGCGAAGCTACCCAGCGTCGATCGCATGCGCCTGCCCAGCCGCATCGTGCACCTGCCGCTCTCCTGGGATGACCCGGCGACGCAGCTCGCGACGGAGCGATACAAGGCCGTGCGCGCCGATGCGCCCTGGTGCCCTGACAACATCGAATTCATCCGGCGCATCAACGGACTCGAATCGCGCGAAGCCGTGCGCGACATCGTGTTCGGCGCGAGTTATCTCGTGATGGGCCTGGGCGATGTCTATCTCGGCGCGCCGCGTTGCCACGCCGCTCGATCCGCGCCACCGCCTGGTCACCACCAAGTACAACCCGGCGCGCACCTGGACGCCGGAGAACGCGGTCGGCATCGGCGGCGCCTATCTATGCGTGTACGGCATGGAAGGCCCCGGCGGCTACCAGTTCGTCGGGCGCACCGTGCAGATGTGGAATCGCTACCGGCAGACCGCCGGAATTCCGCGACGGCAAGCAATGGCTGCTGCGGTTCTTCGACCAGATCCGGTTCTATCCGGTGAGCAGCGACGAGTTGATGAAGATGCGCGCCGGATTTCCGTATGGCCGTCATCCGCTGCGCATCGAGGAATCGCAGCTCGACCTCGGCGAGTACCTGCAGTTTCTCGACGAGCAGCGCGAATCCATCGACGCATTCCGCATCAGCAGCGCAGCGCGTTCGATGCGGAGCGCGAGCGCTGGCGCGCCGCCGGACTTGCCGAGACACCGATCGTCGAAAGCGCCGCACGGGCTGAAGCGCCCGCGCTGCCCGAAGATTGCATTGCCATCACGTCGCCGGTCTCCGGCAGCGTGTGGCAGATCAAGGTGGCGGCCGGACAGGCCGTCGCCAAGGGAGAAACACTCGTGATCATGGAAGCCATGAAAATGGAAATCGCCGTCATCGCCGACTCCGCCGGCACGGTGGTCTCGATACACGGCGAGCCCGGTGCGGCGCACGCGCCGGCGACACGCTGCTGCTGCTGCGGCCGGAGCTGCCATGACACTCGATCTCACGATTTCATCGCTGACGCGCGCGTACCGTGCAGGCACGCTGACACCCGGCAAGCTGGTGGAGCGACTGATCGCAGAACGCGCGCAAGCACGCCGCCCACAACATCTGGATCAGCAGCGTCGACGACGCAAGCCTGCGTGACGCGCGCGCGGCAGCTCGATGCGGCACGATCCAGACATCGTTGCCGCTCTACGGCATTCCGTTCGCCATCAAGGACAACATCGACTTCGCCGGTCTGCCGACGACCGCGGGTTGCCCGGCGTTCGCCTATCAACCCGCCGCGTCCGCGCCAGTCGTGCAGGCGCTGATCGACGCCGGCGCCATCGCGCTCGGCAAGACCAATCTCGACCAGTTCGCCACCGGGCTCGTGGGCACACGCTCGCCCTACGGCGTCTGCAGGAATGCGTTCGACCCCGCGTACATCAGCGGCGGTTCGTCGAGCGGCTCCGCGGTGGCGGTGGCGCTGGGACTCGCCAGCTTCTCGCTCGGCACCGACACCGCCGGCTCCGGCCGCGTGCCGGCGGCATTCAACAACCTCGTGGGCTACAAGCCGACGCTGGGTAGTTTGAGCATGCGCGGCGTCGTGCCCGCCTGCCGCTCGCTGGATGCCATGTCGATTTTCGCGCTCACCGCCGAAGACGCCGCGCAGGTGGCCGCGCGTTGCCGGTGAAATACGACGCCGCCGATCCATGGTCGCGGCACCGCCGGCCGCGCCGCGCGCGCGGGGTTCGGGCGCGCGCCGCCTTCCGCTTCGCCGTGCCGCGAGCGGCGCAACTCGAGTTCTTCGGCAACGCGGCGTACGCGAAGTTGTTCGACGCCGCCGTGCAGCGACTGCGCGATCTCGGCGGCGAGGCCTGCGAAGTCGACATCGAGCCGCTGCTCAGCACCGCGCGGCTGCTCTACGAAGGTCCGTGGGTGGCGGAGCGATACCTGGCCACCGAGTCGCTGCTGGCCTCACAACCCGAGGCGATGCTGGACGTGACGCGCCAGATCATTTCCGGCGGCGCCGCATCCGACGGCGCTCGATGCGTTTCGCGCGCAATACCGGTTGAAGGAACTCACGCGCGCGGCGCAAGCCGATCTGGGAGGCGCGCGGACGTGCTGCTGCTGCCCACGGCCGGCACTCACTACCGCATCGCCGACGAGCAGGCGGATCCCATCCGGCTCAACAGCACGCTCGGGCGCTACACCAATTTCGTGAACCTCATGGATCTCGCGCGCCGTGGCGGTGCCCGCCGGCTTCACGCCGCGAAGGACTGCCCTTCGGCGTCTCGCTGATCGCGCCCGCGTGGAGCGACGCGCGACCTGCTCGCGCTCGCGTCGCGCGCGCACCGCGCGGCCGTGTCGACGCTGGGCGCCACTGTCGCTGCCGCTGCCGCCGGCCGAACCGCTGCCGGCCGCAGCTGACGGCACCATCGACGTGATGGTGTGCGGCGCGCACATGTCCGGCCTGCCGCTGAACAAGCAGCTGCTCGAGCGCGGCGCCTGGCAGGTGGCGCACGCACGCGCACCGCGCCTATCTACCGCTTCTACGCGCTGCCCGGCGGCCCGCCGTTCCGGCCCGGTCTCGTGCGCGTGAAGGACCAGGGCGTCGCCATCGATGTCGAGGTGTGGCGCGTGCCGGCCGAGCACTTCGGCTCGTTCGTCGCCGGCATTCCCGCGCCGCTCGGCATCGGCAAGGTGAAGCTCGAGGACGGCAGCGAAGTCAGCGGTTTCATGTGCGAGTCGCTGGGCGTGGCGGATGCCACCGACATCAGCGCGCTCGGCGGCTGGCGGCAGTACCTGGCATCGAAGCGCTGAGCACCTCGGTTCAGTTCGGCTGCAATCCTAATGCGTCAGCGTGAAGCGACGCTGTTGCCCGGAGCGACGAACGAAGAAGCCGCCGCTGGCGACCGCGACGTCCGTCCCGCGCTGCATGTCGGCCGAGATGGTTGTCGTGCAGAAGCGCGAACGACGGCACGACCGGCATGGTTACCCAGGCGAGGCTTCCCGAGAACGTGACGGTGCGCGCCGCCCGCGTTGCGGCCAAGCAGGCGCGTCACACGGCCCGAAGGTCGCCGGGCAGATGGAACGCGAAAATCGTCACGTTGCTTGCCTCGACTCGGCCGCTGCAACGCGCTGCACGCTGCCGGCAGGGACAGTACTTTGAAGAGCTGCTCGAACTCACAGCAACGCCTTGCGCGGCGTGTAGAGGCGCGTCGACGTTGTAGGCGAGCAGCGCCGACCGTTGCCGGCACGTTCGGCGGAGTCGACCCCGGCCCGGCGAGAATCGTGGTTAAACCGAACAACCGTCCCAGACCAGGATCGCGGCAGGCCCAGGACAGGTGCGAGCGTCCAGACATTGCAAACTTCCGAGACCCAGAAATTCCCGGCGGGAAAGCGGATTACGATCCACTATCCGCGCGCCCGAATCACCGGCGTAATTGTGAAACGCGAAGATCCAGTTTCGACATCACGGCGGGCCCGCCATCAGAGACAGCAGATAGTCGTCGACGCCACTGGAAATGGACGCCGCACAGCCGCTGGAACGGCGCACCAATCGCGCCGAGTCAGCGAGCTTGTACGACACCGCACATCGCAACGCATCCACCCGATACCTGATGCCGTCCCACGGGATTCACTGGTCGGCGGAAGACGCGAACCGGATGCGCCGGTTGTTGCGCGCGTAGTACGCGACAGAGGCGACAGTCTCCACCCACTCCTCTTCCATCGAAGCCGGCAGATCGGCAACCCATCCACGACGGGCCTAGTCCCATGAATGAGAATGAGCAGGGTCGGGACGCCCGATTCACGCGAGCGTCGCCCAGAGCTCCTCGAACTGCGGACTGAGTAGATGGCAGCACAACCAGCGAACGTTCGACTACATCACCGTTCGTGGCTTCCCAATCCGCCAGATCATGACGACGCGCCAGATCGTCGAACCGCCACGTCCATGACTTGTCGATGCGGACGCAGCTCACCACCGTCCCAGCTCGCGGAGTTCGCACTCACACCGAAACCGTCCATGGTCTGGAACGCTGACTACCGTCGATCGCGCCACGACGTACCGCCACCACCGCCGTTGCTGACGGTCACGGTGCGGGCAGTCGACGTCGTCGTATTGCCGGCCGCGTCCCGGGCGATGGCAGACAACGAGTGACTGCCATTGCCGAGCCCCGACGCCCAGGAGACGAGAAAGGGCGAAGAGAGACCTCGACCCCAGGGCACTGCCATCCAGCCTGAACTGCACACCGACAACCCCGACGTTATCGGATGCGTCGCGGAAACCGTCACCGGTTGCTCACCGTGGCCCCCTCGCCGGCGCGGTCAGCGACCGACGGCGCCTGCGTGCGTCGGGACTCACGCTGCCGACAGTCACGGTTCTTATCGACGTCGTGGTATTGTTTGGCCGCGTCCTGAGCGAACAACGCCTGGGCGAGTGCGAGCCATTGCCGACTGTCGTCGAATTTAACCAAACTGAGGCTGAAGGGCGTACTCGTGTCCTCCGTTCCGGAGGTTCACACCATCCAGCCTGAACTGCACACCGGCAACGCCGACGCTGCCGGAATACTCGCGTGAGTGCTGACGCCGGACACCGTAATCGTCCGCGCCTCAGCTCCTCCCGGCGAAACGGTGGCGCTTGAGTGGTCGGTCGGAGGCGGAGGCGGCGGAGGCGGCGCGCCCGCTCGTCGAACCCCGATCCGCATGACACTGTGGTCAACGCAAATGCGATGGCCAGAGCGGATCGCAACAGCCCGAAGAAAGAGTTCAGTTGTTATCTGCTGTAAGAATGCCCAACATTTTCATTGAACGATGAAAGCCCTGCCGGGCAACGAAGCCCGGATAAAAAAGCGCCGCCCCGTGGATTCCCACCAGGCCTTGAGCTTCGTTATGTCTGGAGCGTCAGTTGCCTCCTCACGGTTACCGCAATCGCCCTCCGAGTTGGTGATAAGCTGCTCCAGTCGCGCGCGACCGCGACCAACGTGCGTGCCGTTCGCCACGCTCGGCCAGTGCTCCACTTCCGGCACGCCAGGAAAGGCGCGGCGGGTGTCTTCGACCCCGAGCAGCACGCCGTCGAGCTCGAACTGCACACCACTGAAGACGCCGACGCTGTGTCTCGCCGCCGTGGTGGACGACGGTCACGGTGCCGCTCACCGTCGCACCGGCCTGCTGGGGCCGTAACCGACACGGTCGGCGGAATCGTAGTCCGCGGGCCCGGCGTAAGCTGAGTGTAGAAGACGCTGTTGCCCGGGGCGACGAACGAGAACGCGCCGCCGGTAACCGCACACGTCGGTGCCGCGTTGCATGTTCACCGGAGCTGGTCGTGCGTGTAGAAGCGCGAACGACGGCACCGACCGGCAGATTCGTGAGGCTTCCAGAGAAGGTGACGCTGCTGCTGCCCGGCGTTGCGACCGACGAGCGTCACGCGGCCCGCTGACCGCATGGTGGAACGCGTAGATCGTCACATTGCTGCTCGACTCGCGTCGCCGCCACCCGCACGCTGCCGGCGGGCACGAACTTGAAGAGCTGCGCGAACTCACGAGAACGGCTTGCGCGGCGTGTAGAGACGCGTCGACGGTGCTGTACGCGAGCAGCGCGGGCCATATGCCCGCGTCGTTCGGCGGAGCTCGTGATCCGCGCCCGGCGAGAATCGCGTGGTTGTAGACCGAGTCGTAGCCGTCCCAGACCAGGATCGCGGTGCGGCCCTTGCGACAGGTGCGTGAGCGCGTCCCAGATGTTGGAAACTTCCGTGATCCAGAAATTCTTGCCCGGGTACGCAGAGTTCCTGATGCGCGCTGTCGGCGCCGCCCGAGTCACCGGCGTAGTTGTGGAACGCGAAGTGATCCAGTCTTCGCCATCACGGCCGGGTTCGGCCATCAGATGCCGGCATGTAGTCGTTGACGCCGCTGCCGATGGATCGCGGTGTCCGGGCCCGGCAAGTCGCAGGTCGCCGAGGCCGATGGCGTCGAGCTTGGCCGCGAGCTTGCGCATGACGCGGCGCATGCTGCGCACGCGTCCATCCGGATGCCCTCGATGCCGTCCCAGTCGGATCTCATTGTTTGGCGCAAAAGGCCGAACTGGATGTGCCGGTTGTTGCGGGCGTAGTACGCGACCGAGGCGACGGTCTCCACCCACTCGTCTTCCATGGCGGTGGGCAGATCAGCGCCGCCCATCCACGTCGGGCCCCGGCCCATGAAGTTGAGCATGAGCAGGTTCGTGACGCCTTCTGATTCAGGTAGGCGAGCGTCGCCCAGTAGCTCCTCGAACTTCGGGCCTGAGTAGATAGTGTTGTAGTACGTCCAGTTGAACGTGTTCGGATCTGGCGTCGTCGTTCGTGGCTTCCCAGTCGGCCATGTCGATGACGACGCGCCAGATCGTGGAGCCGCCTTCGTCGATGAGCTGGTCGATGGCCGGTCGCAGTTCGCCCTCGTCCCAGCTCGCGGAGTTCGCGCTGACGCCGAATCCATCGATGGTCTGGAAGCGCTGGTTGCCGTCGATCGTCAACGACGTGCCCGCCACCGCCACCGCCGTTGCTCACGGTCACGGTGCGCGTCGTCGATCGTCGGTATTGCCGGCCGCGTCGCGCGCGATGGCCGTCAACGAGTGCGTGCCGTTGCCGATGCGCCGTCGTCGCCCACGTGATGGCGTACGGGCGCCGACAGGTCCTCCGTCGCCCAGACATTGCCGTCAGCCTGAACTGCACACCGACAACGCCGACGTTGTCGGATGCGCTCGCGGTGACGCTGACGCTTTGCCGGACACTGTGGCGCCGCTGGCCGGGCGCGGTCAGCGAAACCGTCGGAGCCTGCGTAGTCGCCCGGCGTTGCTGACGGTGACGGTTCGTGCGGCCGAGAGTCGTGGTGTTGCCGGCCGCATCGCGCGCGAGTGCCGTCAACGAATGCGTGCCGTTGCCGACCGTCAGCGAGTCCCAGGTGCGGCTGTAGGGCGAGCTCGTGTCCTCGGTGCCGAAATTCACTGCCGTCCGACCTTGAACTGCACACCGACGACGCCGACGTTGTCGGACGCGGTCGCGGTGACACTGATGCTGCCGGACACCGTGGCGCCGTTCGCGGGCGCCGTCAGCGAAACCGTCGGCGCCTGCGTGTCACCGCCGTTGCTGACGGTGACGGTTCGCGCAGCCGAGGTCGTCGTATTGCCGGCCGCGTCGCGCGCGATGGCCGTCAACGAGTGTGTGCCATTGCTGGCCGTCAGTCGAGTCCCAGGTGCGGCTGTATGAGCGAACTCGTGTCCTCGGTGCCGAAGTTCACGCCGTCCACCCTGAACTGCACGCCGACAACGCCGACGTTGTCGGACGCATTCGCGCTGACGCTGACGCTGCCGGACACCGTGGCGCCGCCCGCGGGCGCGGTCAGCGAAACCGTCGGGCGCCTGCGAGTCGCCGCCGCCGTTGCCTGACGGTCACGGTTCGCGCCGCCGACGTCGTGGTATTGCCGGCCGGCGTCGCGCGCCGATGGCTGTCAGCTGAGTGAGTCCCGTTGCTGGCCGGTCGTCGTAGTCCACGAGCACGGCTGTACGGCGCCGCTGAGGTCTTCGGCGCCCAGAGTCGCTGCCGTCGAGCTTGAACTGCACGCCGACAACGCCGACGTTGTCGGCGCGCGTCCGCGCTCACCGTCGTCGTTCCCGAAACCGTGGCGCCGCTGCCGGAGCGGTGAGCGCACACCGTGGGCTGCCTCGGACGTCGGCGATTGTTCACGGTGACTGTCACCACGGCGGATGTCGTCGTGTTGCCCGCCGCGTCGCGAGCCACCGCGCGTGATCGCATGGTTTCCCGGCGCTCGCTCCGGTTGTGTTCCATTGAATCGGAATATGGCGAAGTCTGCGTCTTCCGCGCCGACGTTGACTCCATCGACTCTGAACTGCACGCCCGTCAACGCCGACGTTGTCGGCGGCATTGGCGCTCAACGTCGCCGTCCCCGAGACCGTCGGCGCCGTTCGACTGGCGCGGTGAGCGACAACGGTCGGAGGCGTCGTGTCCGCTGTGCGCCGCTGCTGCCATCGGCGTCACCATGTCGGTCTGAATTTCGATTGCGAGAGCGGCGCGGTTGTACACGCGCACTTCGTCGATCTGACCCTGGAAATATTCTCCCCAGATCGCGTTGCCGCCGATCCGCAGCGGCATCGAAGAGGTTTGAATGTTGCCCGTGACGGCCGTGCTCCTCGTCGCCACGCCATTGACGTAGTAACACGAGCGTCGACCCGTTGTAGGTCACGGCGATGTGCGAATAGACGTTGAGCGGAAGCGCTGCTCGGTGCCGTCGGCGAAGCGCGAAACGCTGGCGATGCGAATCCAACCCGACGGCCCGGCGCCATGATCGGAATCCGCGGCGTAGAGTGCATACGCGAGTTCGCCGGTGATCTCCTTCAGCACGACGGTGCGGTACGAGCCGTTGGCCGTCGGTCGAACCCACGCCTCCAGAGTCATCCCGACGTCAGGTCGAGGGAATTGCTGTTGTCCGCGACGTCGATACGGTCGTTGCTGCCATCGAAGCTCGCGGCCGCGCCGAATTTTGCCGTCGTAGACCACGTGGCTCCGTTGACCAGCGTTCCATTGTTGCCGTTGCCGGAGCTGTCCGCCGCGGTCGTCCCCGCGTTCCTTCGTCGAATGAGTAGGCGGCGACCAGTCCAGCGGACTGCGCGGAAGCGGCCGACGCGCAGACCAGCGTGCGGATAACGCCGCACCCAGCGATGACGGATAGCGTTGTCAATGGGCGACGCGATTGGCATTGCTGCGTAGGCGTTAATGCTGGTGTTGCTCATATTCCGGGTACAGCTCGAGGCCGGCGACCGCCGGCGCGCGGCAACGTATCGTGGTCAATGATGAAAAGCTATTGACGGGTTTGCCGAAGCCGAGGGGTGCAGCGGATTACAGGGGCCCGCCACGCTGCAGGTCGGTCGCAGCCTACGGTGGATGCAGCGGCCTAGGAGCCCAAGCGTCGGCTGGAAGCCGGGACACAGCAGGTTGACGAGACGCTGACCTGCGTCGATGTCAGCGCCGGCGTGCTTTCGCTAGTCGGCGATGCGCGCCAAATACCGTTGCGGCAAACGCGCATTCGGCAACGGCTTGCTCGCGCCTCTTCTGGCGAACGCCGCGGCGAACTGGACTGTTGAGAGCTCCGGACAGATGCGCCGCCGGAGACGCCAACTGCGGGCTGATGTCAGTCGCGGCTGAGGCGCTAGCGGCGGCTCACCAGATCCGCACGCGCTGATCGGGCGACAGGTACAGCTTGTCGCCCGGCTTCACGTCGAATGCCTGGTACCAGCGCATCGAGATTGCGAACGGTGTCGGCGCGATACTCGTCGGGCGCATGACCGTCGGTGATGACCTGCTGGCGCAGCGCCGGTCTCGCGCGCCTTCGCGCGCCAGCTCTGCACAAAGCTCATGAAGAACTGCTGATCGCCCGAGAAGCCGTCGACGACCGGCGCCGCCTTGCCGTTGAGTGACAGCTGCCAGGCGTCATACGCGACCGCGAGCCCCGCCAGGTCGGCGATGTTCTCGCTCAGCACCTGCTGACCGTTGAGCGCGAGATCCGGAAACGGCCGGTACTGATCGTATTGCTGCGCGAGCTTCTGCGAAGCCTCCTTGAAGTGCGCGAAGTCTTCCGGCTGTCCACCAGTTGTGCAGCTTTCCGGTGGCGTCGAACTGCGCGCCCTGGTCGTCGAAGCTGTGGCTGATCTCGTGGCCGATGGTCGCGCCCATCGCGCCGTAGTCCATCACCGCCGGACGCTTCGGGTCGAAATACGGCGGCTGGAGGATCGCGGCCGGAAAGTTCATCGCGTTCATCACCGGGAGATTCACGGCGTTGACGGTTTGCGGCGTCATGACCCACTCGGAACGGTCCACGGGCTTGCCCAGCTTGGCGAGATTGCGATGCGTCTCGAACAGCTCCGCGCGCAGAGCATTGCCGAGCGCATCGCCCGGGCGGATGTCCAGCGCGGAGTAGTCTATCCAGTGGTCGGGATAACCGACGCCGATCTTGAGCACGGCGAGTTTCGCCTTCGCTTTCGCCTTGGTTTCCGGCGCCATCCAGTCGAGATGGTCGATGCGGCGCGAGAACGCGGCGATGAGGTTGTGCACCATGGCCTCGGCACGCGCCTTCTCGGCCGGGCGCGAAATAGCGCGCCGCATAGAGCTTGCCGACGGCATCGCCCAGCGCGATGTTGGTCACGGCGATGCCGCGCTTCCAGCGATCGCGCGGCTTCGGCGTGCCGGAAAGCGTCTTGCTGTAGAACTCGAAGCGCTCGTCGACGAACGCCTTGGGTAGATAGGGCGAGGCGTGCTCGATCAGCCGGAGCGTCAGGTAGTCCTTCCAGGTCTCGAGCGGCTGACTCGCAACCAGCGCCGACAGGCCCGTCACCGCCGCGGGTTGCCACACGATGAAGTCGGTCCTGCGCGCCAAGTCCCGCGGCCGCGAAATATTCCTGCCAGTCGAGGCCCGGCGCCTTGGTGTCGAAGTCCTTGCGCGACCAGTGGTTGTTCGCCTTCACCACGTCGAACGTATCGACGCGCGCGCGCATGCACGATCGCCATGCGCTTTTCCAGATCGAAGATGCGCGCGGCTTTCGCGTCGGCATCCTTGATGTTGGCGAGCGCCAGCACCTTGGCGAGATGCGGCGTGTACTTGGCGCGAATCGCCGCCGTCGCGGGCGAATCGTCCAGGTAGTAGTCGCGGTCCGGCATGCCGAGACCGCCCTGCAGCAGGAACGGCGCGTAGCGACTCGGGTCGTCGAGATCCTGCGCCACCCAGAGCCCGAGCAGATTGCTCGGTGTAGAGCTGCGTGCTGTTGAGCACATCGACGTCGGCGCGCAGCTGGCTGCCGAGCACGCGCGACAGCGACTTGCGGTCACGGATCGCGGCGATCTCGCGCAGCTGCGCGTCGAGCGGCTCGAGCCCGAGCTTCTCGATCGACGCCTCGTCCATGAACGCGTTGTAGAAGTCGGCGATTTTCCTGGCGTCGGCCGTCGCGTTCTTGTCTTGCGCCGTCTCCTGGATGATCTCGCGAGTGCGCTGATCCGCCTGCTCGGACAGCATCGCGCTGTCGCTCATCGAGCTGCGATCGGCCGGAATCTCGGTCGCCTTGAGCCAGGCGCCGTTGACGTACTGGTAGAAGGCATCACCCGGGCGAACACTCGCATCGACGACCGGCAGGTTTCCGGCTGCGAAGCTGACTGCCGCCGTGAGAAGGGTGGCAAGAAAGGGAGAGCAACATATTTCAGGAGTGCGTCTCCGGGCTTCCGCGAACCTGGTGGAGCAGAGGTACTGGGAATGCGATTCGGCAGTCTAGCGGGACCTGCCTGTCCTGGCCGCCCCCGGGCGCGGGACCGTCGCAGTACCGGTGCGGACCGTCGCAGCTCTGGAGACCCGGTACATGACTACCCGACGCCCGCGAGCGTCCGAGCTGCGCCCGCTGCGACCGGGAGATGCGAACCTGAAATGGTATTTGAAACTGCTATTCGCAGGTGGTTAGGGATCTGCAATACTTCGCACCGGCTGGCACGGAGCACGCGTGAGTACCAACAAACACAAACTACTCGTCTGCGCGCTTGCGCTGATGCTGTCCGGGCCGCTTTGGCGGAAGCGACAAAATTGATCCAGGCGAACCACCGCTGACCCTGAACGACGTTGATGTGGCGGCGGACCAAATCGCTGAGAACGCACCGATCGGTTCGACCGTTGAGTGACAGTCGCGGTGCAGGCACTCTGGCAGCGGGACACTGAGTTATTCGCTGACCGACGATGCCGTGGCGTGGTGGCATTCTCCGCGATCGATGCTGCAACTGGATCAGCAATACGTAACTGAACGAAGTACAAA
>ERZ1370068.160-contig-10141_pt1 | contig 28163 bp, 37 predicted proteins | sample MGYA00561227_ERZ1370068 | MGnify/ENA primary metagenome ERZ1370068 (study PRJEB38410, sample SAMEA6850437) | metagenome | study: Metagenomic assessment of the ecological functions of the soil: analysis of the soil microbiota associated with the...
GGTATTACTTCGTTCAGTTACGTATTGCTGTCTTGTCGCTGACTTGCCCAACGAAACTCCACCTCGGAACGACCCGGTCGCTACCGCTCCCGGTTCTGACAGAGTCTTCTCTTTCTTCGCCCAACGCCCTCGCAGTGCAGTTCGAGCGCGAAAAATATCAACCTTAACTTTGCTCTCCGAAACGTTGAGTACGTGGCTGATGTCGCAGGTAGCTCAACTGCTCGTGCTCCCGAAGTAGCAATGCGACTCGTTGATCTTCAGGCAATAGTTCGATAGCATGCTCAAAACGAGTTCCTTGCGCTCCTGAGTTTCATATTCCTCTTCTGGATTCCGCTTGTGCGCGGGCTCATTGCTTCAACGACCCGATCAAATAGCCTGTGGCGCGTTTGTGACTTGCGAAATTCGTTAATCGGCAAAGTTTCGAGCCACCCGGTAGAGCCAGAAGCGCGCCTCGTCACGGGCAAAGTTCCCCATGCAGTCCGATGCAGTTGCAGGAAACTCTCCTGTGCCAGATCCTGCGCCAGCTCGACGCGTCCGCCCAGTAAGCACTCCAGAAACCGAGCATAGGCTCGGATAGAAGTCCTGAAACAGCACGGTGAACTCTTCATCTCGGCTCGCCATATGCTGCGCTACATCTCCTAAAACACGTGGGTTCGGGAAAAGTTACAGAATAAGTGAGGAAAAAGTTCCACCACTCTAGTTCTCAGGGAACACGCTTCTTCTGCGAGCAGACTAAATGGGCTCTTGCAAAATGGAACAGTTGGGAAGCGCGGTTACCCCCGCTGGCCCAGCTCAAAACAACCTCGAGGTAGCTCTTTATTGGGCCAGCGGGGTAAACCGCCCTTCCACTTGTTCTGAACTCAATGCCTTTTCTTCTGTGGCAGTTCATGAATCTACAGGATAAGATTCGCCGCGCTATCATGACCGAACAAGCTCTCAGCAATCAGACTCGATAGAAAAATCACTGGAGACTTCATGCTCAAACGATACTCATTCTGGCTCTGGGTGGTTGTCGTTCTGCAAATACTGACCGCCGCTGCCCACTCGCTGAGTTTCATCGTAACGCCAGTTCCCGCAAACCCAACTGAGCGCCAGCTCCTGGATCTCATGGCAAATTACATCAATACGACATGGGCGCGGGAATTCATCGCTCAATGAGGCAGATCTTTCACGGCACTGGAGCGCGTGTTTCCCGCTGCTCTATCTATTGGGCGCACTAAACAACATCTATCTCCTGAAGAAACGAGTCGAACCTGGTCTCATAAAAGGTTTTTTGACAATTCAGCTCGTTGTGTTTGGGATTACCTTTGGAGTAATGGCAGCGCTGACTTTTCTGCCACCGATTGTCGTGACCGGACTGGTGTTTACATCTTTGGGAGTGACGTTCTTCATGACTCCGGAAAGGGGAGCCCGGCGTGTGAATTTCAAAATTCGCAATTCTTCGCCTTTCTGCCATAATGTCGCCTCCTTAATGCGCATTCCAATCCTACTAACACCAGCCCTCTTACGAAGCTTCAGAATGAGCGAAGGGAATCGAGAAAGTCAGAGGAGTCAACTGAACTCCCCATTGCTTCCCGCTGCCGGTTGTACTTTTCCCAGGAGTGCCTTTACCTCTGCATATCTTTGAGCCTAAATACCGGCAAATGCTGGAGGACATTCAAGCAGCTCAAACAATCTTTTTGGGCTATGCTTACTTCGATTCATCAACCTCCGATCGAGATCTGCCGTCGCCGTGGGTCAGGTCGGCTGCGTTGCTGAAGTGACAGAAACGCAAACGCTCCCCGACGGGCGCTCGAACATTCTGACGATTGGCGTGGTCAGGTATCGGATTGAGTCCTACGTCGAACGTGGCGATCCTTACCTCGTAGCGCGCGTTAGTTATTTTGAAGACACGGATGAAGATGACGGCACTTCGACTAAGGCGGCGGAAGACGTTGCCGACACATTTACGCGAATTGCGCGGGCCGTGCGAACTATCAACGATGAGCGCTTAAATCTGCCTGACATTTCAGACACTGAACCTCAGCGGTTGTCGTTTCTGGTGGCGGCCGCGATGGAAGTCGAGGTTGAGGTCAAGCAGCAGCTACTCGAGCTTCGTTCAACCGCCGAGCGACTGGAGCGCTTGAAAGGACATGCTCGATCTGAGCAGTCGATAGCTTATGAAGAACGTGCGCGAATCCATGAAGCTCAGCCAAGGTAACGGACACAGCGGCAAAAACATCGATATCGAATGAATGAATCAGCACAACAGTGAGATTAGATGTTCGTGTGCTCTTCTTCGGCAGCGCCAGGGATGCTGTAGGCGCCACACTCTCTGGTTCTGAGCCTCAAGGCTCCGGCCACACTCGCTGATCGCGACGAACGCACTATTCGACAAGATATCCAGAGCTTGAAACGCTTCGGGCGCTCGCTGCTGTTTGCCGTGAATCAGGAGTACGCAGCTCCTGAAACTGACGTCAGCTGACAAACGATGAGCTGGCCGTGTTTCCTCCGGTTAGCGGTGGGTCAGAAACTGTTTGTGATCTATCGTTGCCCCTACGACTTTCTTCGAGCTAACGACTGACAGAATTGACGTAGGCACAGTGGCTCGGCGCGTTGTGCTGCCAGAGTGTGGCGCAACAGTGACGCTGGACGGATACGCGCGCAAATGGACTGCGGGACGTGAAGACCGAGTACCTCGTCTATCGAATGCTTATGAATCGATGGCGCTATCGGGTATGCGAAGCTCGGAGCCGATGCTCACAAGCGTTTTGAGATTGCGCACGTTGGCATCGTGCATCGCACAGGACGACTGGAGATTGGCGACACGAGTGTCGTTATCGCCGTGAGTGCGCCACATCGACGGGCGGCGTTTGAAGCCTGCGAGTGGTTGATTAAGGAATTGAAGAGAACCGTGCCAATCTGGAAGAAGGAAGTATTTCAGGACGGCGAGGTGTGGGTCGAGGTGATCAGAGTCCGATGAAGCTTAGCTTGTCGTTGATCAGTCAGCAGCATATTAACGCGCATACACTGATCAAAAACTTCGACGATATGCGTTAGTATTGGCTAAGTTCTGCTCGACGGCGCAGCTGAAGCTTATCGAACATCCTACGCCGGCGCGTCTTCGAGTTCATCCTCAACTGACGGCTCCACCAGCGAAGCGCTCGTCACCATGTCAGACGCATCTGTCTTGATCAGTCGCACGCCCTGCGCGCTCCGTCCCGTCTTTCGAATAAGCCCTGCCTCGAGTCGAATCAGTTTGCCCTGTTGAGTGATGATCATTATTTCCGATTCATCGTCAACCGGGAACACGGCCACGACTTTACCAGTCTTCTCGGTTGTCTTCATGTTGATGACGCCCTTACCGCCTCGCGACTGCAAGCGATAAGTAGTTATCGGAGTTTGCTTGCCGTAGCCTTGTTCAGATACAGACAGCATGCGCTCGGTGTCCTCCGCCGAAACGGCACAGACCGACACCACATAGTCGTCCTTACGCAAATCGATACCGCGCGTCCCTCGAGTTGCCCGGCCCATGGGACGAGCATTCTTCTCGTCAAACCGAATTGCCAGGCCGTTGTGTGTGGCAATAAAGATTCGCTTTGTGCCGTCGGTAAGAATGACGTCAAGCAACTGATCGCCGTCGTCAACGTTGATAGCGATGATTCCATTCGAGCGAATGTTCTGGAAGTCGGCGAGTGAAGTCTTCTTGATCACTCCCTTACGAGAGACCATGACCACACGAAACGGCCCTCAGAAAATTCTTTCACGGGAACGACGCCTGCCAAGCTTTCGATCTGAAGGAATATTGATAAGGTTCACGACCGCTTTACCACGCGCTGAGGCAGCTGCGTCCGGCACTTCGTGAACCTTGATCTTGTAGACCATGCCGTCGTCGGTAAAGATCATGCAGGTACGCATGGGTAGACGCGATAAAGAGGTGCTCGACAAAGTCGCCATTCTTTGCTGCCGCTCCAAAGCGCCCCTTTCCGCCTCGTCCCTGACGTGTGTAGGTGGTGATGGGTGTGCGTTTGATGTAACCACTGTTGGTGACAGTAATGGCCACATCTTCGTCAGCAATCAGATCTTCGATGGAGAGTTCGACGCCTTCGTCAACGATCTCTGTACGTCGTTCATCACCAAAGTCGCTTTTTAACTTCCTCGAGTTCCTTCTGGATAACACCCGCAGAGATCGTTCGTTTGCAAGGATCTCTTCAAGCTCGGCGATGAGCTTGATGATGTTCTCGTACTCATCGGTTATTTTCTGTCGTTCCAGTGCTGACAACCGGCGCAACTGAAGATCGAGGATCGCCTGAGCCTGGAGTTCTGAGAAGCTCAGACTGCTCCATCGTCTTCTGCAACCTGCTGAAGGAGGTCTTCAGTTGAACGTCCGAAGGAACTCCTTTCCAAATCTTTCACCTCGCTCATCGTGCTTGTCTGGGCAGTGAGCCACAAACGCGCTTCGTCGACCGAACGCGAATTTCGGATTAACGTGACAATGGCGTCCAATGCGTCGATCGCTTTGGTGAAGTCCCTTCGAGTATGTGGGCGCGGGCCTTGGCCTTTCGTAATTCATATTCCGTGCGCCGCTTCACAACTTCCCGTCGAAACTCGATAAAACACTCGAGCATCTGCTTGAGATTGAGCACTCGCGGTTGGCCATTAACGATAGCAAGATTGATTACGCCAAACGACGACTGCATTGGCGTTAGCTTGTAGAGCTTGTTAAGTACAACCTGCGGAACAGAATCGCGCTTCAACTCAGCAACGATGCGCATTCCACGTTCGATCGGATTCGTCGCGAAGGTCTGAAATACCATCCAGCTTCTTCTCATTAATGAGTTCGGCGATGCGTTCGATCAAGCGCGCTTTGTTAACCTGGAACGGAATCTCAGTGATGACGATCGCGTCGCGCTCCTGGCTGCCGCGACCGATGCGATCGATTCCAGCGCGAGCTCGCAACTGCAGAATTCCGCGTCCTTCAAGATACAGACTTTCTTATTTCATCGCGACCATAGATAAAGCCGCCGGTTGGGAAATCCGGGCCCGTCACGATCTTGGTCAAGTCCTTCGACTCGCGATGTCTGGATCTTTAAGGAGAGCCAACAGTCGCGTCGACAACTTCAGTAAGATTATGCGGCGGCAATTTTGGTGGCCATACCGACGGCGATACCATCTGAGCCATTGATCAAGCAGGTTCGGAACGCGGGTCGGCAAAACTTTCGGCTCGCTCAGCGACTCGTCATAGTTCTGGCTGGTGGTCAACTGTTTCCTTTTCGATATCCGCCAGCAGCTCATTCGACAACCGCGACATGCGAATCTCGGTGTAACGCATGGCAGCCGCCGCATCACCATCAACCGAACCAAAGTTTCCCTGGCCATCAATCAGCGGGTAGCGCATCGAGAAGTCCTGCGCGAGACGGACAATCGTGTCGTACACGGCCACGTCACCGTGCGGGTGATACTTACCGATGACGTCGCCGACGATGCGGGCGCTTTTCTTGTAGGGCTTGTTGTAAGTGTTGCCGAGCTCGTGCATTGCCCACAGCACGCGACGGTGAACGGGCTTCAGTCCGTCGCGAATGTCGGGCAGTGCCCGGCCGATAATGACCGACATTGCATAGTCGAGATACGACCGGCGCATCTCGTCTTCGATGTTTATATGGTTCTTCTCAGAAGTGGTTTCCATCTACTAACCTTTCCAGTACAATCCGCCAGTCTTGACTACTTAAGATTCTGCGGAGCCCTACGCCGACCAAGGCATATGAATCTACGCCCAGCGATACACACTACTACCTCCACCGAACGACAGTTCGACTTTGCTTGTGGAGGACTCTTTTTGTGTTAAAAACGGGTGGATACATCAGCTTTCGAATACGTTGACATTTTAGCTAATTTTACGGCTCGATTGGCAAACACCCGGATCTAGTAGAAACTCTAATAAAATCAATGGCTTCAACAGCTCAGCGCAGCGCAAACGCACGGGCAGTTGAAGCCAGCCTTTTGAGCAGATCATTGACTCCCCTTTTACCCCCAGATGAGTGAACAACGTACTTGGAAGCGAATCGCGGGAACGTCTCGAGGCTGAAACTACCCGTCCGTATTCGTTGTCGGGAAACTCCCGATTTTGAATGGATGGAGGTCACCAGGCTGATCGACGTAACTCCGTTTGGCTGCGGATTCGCATTTAAAGCGCCCCACGGAAAGAGGACGGATTCTCCACATGACGATTCCGATGCCTCGACAGTTGCGCGCTCTTTGACCACGCCGAGGATCAATATCGGATTTGGGCGCTGGTGCGTTACGCGTGACGCCAGGCGCCTCGCCGGACAAGAAGACTGCGACTTTCGATGTGGTGTTGCGTTCATCCGGGAAGCGTCCGCCGGCGAGTTATGAAATGGAGCCGTGGAAACGGTACGACATTTCGAATACGGCGTTTCAAGCAATGGCCACACCCGAGAGATCAAGCCTATTCCTTCCTCGGACCAGCGCACTTCACACGCGACACAACATCGCAGTTGACATGCAGCTCGAAGCTATCGACGAGAAAGGTGCGACCAGTCAGACCGAATCAACTCGTGACGGAGAACTATCAGCCGACGAGGCGCCACTCTGTTCACGACGCTCCACATTCCGACTCGGCCGGTTTATCCGGACTGACAAGTTGCTACATACGGCCTTACAGTGTTTAGCGGCAATCAGAGCGCGAAGCACAGGAGTCGATGGAATTCCGCGAATCCATGTCGAGGTTCCATCGATAAGGAATGGCCGTTGTAAGACTGTCGCCATGGGAGCGAAACGTGGCATAACGATCGAGCGGCAGATTCTGCTAATCGAGATCAGAACGGAGATGTTCATTCCCCGAGTGCAATGAAAGAGTGTTCGTGGGGCTGACGAAGAAAGAGGCTCTCGAATACCTCGGGTTCGAGTGCGCCGAATGTGAGCGATGGAACGAAGACCGTCTAAAACGAACCGACGTCCCTGACTGGTGGGACGAAATCAATCAGGAAGCGACCCACTAACGGGCTTGAGCAATAATGGCACATCCCAATCACGCAACGGTGCGACTCGAGACGAACAAGAGTCGCGCGATGTTTCCTCAGTGGGCGTTGGAAATTATCAGGAGCGTTGTGGCAGGTCGGTTCAAGAAGGTCTTCTGGAAGATCAGAATTCAACGGGACTGAAAATGTTCCTCGTAATGGCGGACTCATCATCGCCGCAAATCACCAAACCTACATAGATCCATTTTGGCTCTCCTTACCGATCAAACGTCCAACGCGTTACCTGGCGGAGTGCGGCTTTCAAGTGGCCGATTGTCGGTAGATGCCTGACGTGGTTTGGAGCGTGGCCGCTCGCGCTTGAAGGAAGTGACCCGGCAGCAATACGGCGCTCCTTGCAATGGCTGCGCGACGGTGGCGCAGTTGTGATCTTTCCCGAAGGTGGGCGAAGCACTGCCGAGCGGTGAATTAGAAAAGATTCAAAGCTGGAGCGGTCAGGCTAGCGCTGGAAGCAGATGTGCCGATTCTTCCCGTGACTATCAAGGGTGGAAACCAAGTGTGGCCCAGGGATGGAAACTCCCGCACCTTGGCAAAGTCGTGATTACCTACCACCCGCGCTCTATCACATTTCACCTGCGCCAAATGAAGAGACACGAGCGTGTGCGAGACGGGAGACTGAGCGACTTGCGGAGGTGATTGGATCGGCGCTTTGAGATGTCCGATAAGCTTTCAGCTTGTCTGCAGTTGTGATTCGACTAGGTGCGTTTTAAGTGGAGAACAAGCGACGAAGCTGAAAGACATATCGGACATTAAGATGCATATCCGCCGACTATCACGCTAACAACCGAAGCATCGCCTCGTGCACCAATCCATTAGTCGCAAGCACCTTCTTCGTATAGATGCTCAGCGGCTCGTCCTGAAAATTCGTTACCCGTCCACCAGCTTCTTCAATCAACAAGATCCCGGCAGCCATGTCCCGGGATTCAGTCCGTCTTCCCAGAACCCATCAAAGCGTCCACAAGCGACGTAAGCCAGATCGATTGCGGCTGAACCATCGCGTCTGACTGCCTGCGCATTCATGGTGAAGATTACAAATTCGCGAGCAAAGTCAGGACGCTCACGAACGTTGTAGGGAAATCCGGTAACCAACATCGCCCTATTTAGTTCCTCGACATCCGATACTCGAATCCGTCGATCATTCAAGCGTTGCGCCTTGTCCCCGCTCGGCGGCAAACATCTCGTCACGCATTGGATCGTAAACAACACCCAGTTCAAGCACGCGGTTATGCTCGAGCCCGATCGACACGCAGAAGCACGGATAACCATGCGCGTAGTTAGTCGTTCCGTCGAGCGGATCGATGACCCACTTCCGAACTGCCGTCTCCGCCAATGGTGATGGCTTCTCCCGACTCTTCGGCCAGCACGCTATGTCGCGGGTAGTAAGAATCGAATCTGATCGATGATTAGTTTTTCCGCGGCGATGTCGGCCTCAGTGACTAAATCAATGTCACCTTTGTTGGAGACACGGGCGGAACCGAGACGTTGAACAAGAAGACTTCCCGCGTCGAGCGCGATCTGTTTGGCGAAGTTAAGCACTTGGTTTCAGTTTGCGCGCAGCTTTCTTTGTGCTGGTAGGGTTCGGAGGGATACGCATTTTCTGCGCAGCAAATTTTCAGAACTTCCTGAACTTGTTTGTCCCAATATCCCCAGGAGTGATCCCCGGGAAGTTCACGATACTCGTGCGCGATTTTCCTTTTCTAACATTAGCGCCGCGAGCTCGCGATTGTACGGAAATATCCGGACTGAATCTTCAGTGCCGCAATCGAAGTAAAGAACGGCAACCCGGCGACACGATTTGGTTGTAGTTCTTTTACGAGTAGAAAGCAGATCGTTTGCTTTGCGCGTCTCGCTATCAATCGGTCCAAACAACTTCAATGCGGCGGCCCAACGGGACGCGCCCGCTTCCCTGCTCCGTCATTCGCGTCTCGCCGAATGCACCACTCATTGATGCGGCAAAGACGAAAGTTGACGGCGACTTAAGGCCAAACTTTATCGATCCGTAGCCATCCCATCGATAGAGCCCTGCGATTGCCCGTCCATATCGAGCCTCGATCGTGCGGTATCGCTGCTGCACATCAGGTATCAAGTTCCTTCAAAATGCTAGATCTCATACTTTGTCAGTGGTGACGGTTGCAGCTATCCGAGTACCAGCCATCATTGCCTTCAGGCGTGACGATTATCATGCGGTACTCCGCAGCATAGACCGCGATGTTGGTGCGCGTTACCCAGTCAGAATAATGACCAGTCAATCCGTGCAAAAGGTAAAGCACTGGATAACGAGTCGGTCGGCGACGATGTCGTAGTCAGCCGGCAGGATTACGTTGTAGGGAAGCGTGGCGTTAACGAGCTTGCTTTGAAACCGAACCGTGTCGACGTGAGCGCCGGCAAGTGTGGCAACTGAGAAAACTAGAATTAGTGATGTCGCTAACAACAGTCGAGTAATTAGTGTCATCTATTGCTCGCTAGTCAAGCTATTGGCATTACCTCGCCGGTTGGGAAGGGTAAGGACGCCTCAAGTGAACAACTGGGAAGGGCAGCGGAAGATTGGGCGTGGCAACTGTGGCCCAGAGCGTGCCCCCGCTGAGTCGCCATATGAAACCTTAGCTGGTACAAGTGAACTCAGCGGGGCACGCTCGGGATCACACTTGCCAGGCGTCAAATTTCCGCGCCCCTTCCAGCTTATCCGCCCACTCCGCGCTTCCTTTCCAGCTTGTTTGACCATCAACGGGCCCAATTTCGGCTGACCCATTCCCAACATGAAAGGCAACCTCAGGCGCTAATCAATCTGGAGCATTGGTATTTGAATCTCTTTTTCGCGGGCCGTCTCTCAGCTTCTTCGTAGCCCGCATCCACGTGACGCGCCACGCCCAGACCCGGATCATTTGTCAGCACTCGATTGAGTCGTCGCGAGGCCTCTTCTGTTCCGTCCGCCACCGAGACCTGGCCAGCATGCAAAGAGTAGCCAATGCCAACGCCACCGCCATGATGAAACGACACCCAACTCGCTCCACTTGCAGTGTTGAGCAGCGCGTTCAGTATTGGCCAATCAGCGACAGCGTCAGATCCATCTTTCATTGCTTCCGTTTCGCGGAATGGCGACGCCACGGACCCCGTATCAGAGATGATCACGACCAATTGCAACTGGCGCCTGCAAGTCTCCGCGCTTCACTAAGTCGTTGATGGCTTCGCCCATCTCTGCGCGTTTCACCATAACCAAGCCAACAGATGCGCGCTGGCAATCCCTGGAAGTGAACTCGATCGCGGGCAAGTCGCAGCCAACGATTCAACGTCTTGTCATCTGGAAACAACTCCAACGCCAGATCGTCAGTCTTTCTGTATGTCGTTAGCATCGCCCGGAAAGCGCGACCCAGCGGAACGGGCCCTTGCCTTCGCAAAACAACGGTCGAATGTACTCGGGCACAAAACCAGGAATCTCAAAGGCGTCCGCGCACCTGCATCCAACGCCTGCTTGCGGATGTTGTTGCCGTAGTCAAACGCGACTGCTCCTGATCGCTTCAACGCCAACATCGCCTCGACATGTTGGGCCATCGAATGCATCGATCGCTTTATGTAGTCGCCTGGATTTGCCTGTGCGTAGTTCTGCGGCTTCGATCAAACGAAAGCCCAGCAGGAACATAACCGTTGAGCGGATCGTGAGCGCTCGTTTGATCCGTGAACGACATCTACCTTGACGCCACGTCGAACAATCTCCGGCATTAACTCCGCGCAGTTTCCGACCAACCCTACTGACACCGCCTGCTTTTGTTCGCGTGCCTCTTCACAAATCTTCAGCGCCTCATCAAGCGTGAAGGCAATGCGATCGCAGTAACCGGTCGCGCACTGACGATCGATACGAGCCGGATCGACATCAATACCCAAAAACACGGCGCCATTCAGCGTTGCAGCCAGTGGCTGAGCGCCGCCCATTCCGCCCATGCCGCCGGACACAACCAGTTTGCCTGAGAGATCACCGCCAAATTGTTTGTCGGCCATTGCCGCAAACGTTTCAAAGGTTCCCTGGACGATTCCCTGTGTACCGATGTAGATCCAACTGCCGGCGGTCATCTGGCCGTACATCATCAAGCCACGACGCTCGAGCTCATGAAAGTGTTCCCAGTTGGCCCAGGCGCCAACGAGATTCGAGTTGGCTATCAACACTCGCGGCGCGTAGTCATGGGTTCGAAAAACCCCGACCGGCTTGCCAGACTGCACCAGCAGCGTTTCGTCGTTTTCCAATGGTCTGCAGCTCGCGAACGATCGCGTCGAAACAATTCCCAGTTGCGTGCTGCCTTGCCAGCTCCTCCATAGACGATGAGCTCGTCCGGCTTCTCGGCAACATCCGGATCGAGATTGTTCATCAAACAACGCAGCGCGGCTCCTGATGCCAACTCTTGCAAGTCAACTGTGAACCGCGCGGCGCGTGAATCGTTTCCTGTTCATAAGTTCTTAGTCGCCTGCCGCTCCCAGGACTGAAGAAACCATGCGGTGCCGGACCACCGTCACCCGCTCGGCAAACCAAGAGACGACTGAACCAGCTATCAGTATTACTAGTCGCGTTTGAGAAGTTGTTCTAATTCTCCGGAGTCGAGCCAGATGCCTCCACACTTCTCACAAGTGTCGATCATTACTTCTTCAAACTTGCTCTCCTTGAGCGCGCCCGCACAACGGGGACATTGCATCGATGAAAGTCCCGCCGCCTTCGCATCCTCGGCTACTTTCATCTTGGCTCGTAGCTTTTCAATAGCCTCTTTGTGCTTGCGCTCAAAATATTCTTCGTCAAAGTTCATCCGACATGAGTTTCTCCAAAACTTGGGCTGCGTCCCAGTTTGATTTTCCTGGTCGGCGATGAAGTCAGTACCACCGTGCGGTAGCGTGTGGCTCGCCGAATGTCGAGAATCGCTTTACAGTCTAGAGATCATCGCCACTGGGTGGGCACTACCTAAATTAGTCCAACAAAGCTTCAAACGCATCACTCTGGATCAAGCGAACTATCTCTTCGATATCGACTGACATAGAGCGGTCGGCTTCAGTGTGCGAAACGTGAGCACGAATAATGTCATAGGCTTGGTTGACGCCTTTTCCCGGCTTGAGTGGAGCCCGAAAATCCAAGGCCTGCGCAGCGGTTAGTAATTCAATCGCGGTAGCCATTTCAGCGATGTCGACAATGGACCGCAACTTTGTTGCTGAAGTCATTCCCATCGAGACATGGTCTTCCCTGCCGCCGTCTGTCGGTACGTTGTCGACACTTGCTGGATGCGCCAACACCTTGGCCTCATTCAACAAAGCTACAGCAGAGACTTGCAACATCATGAAGCCGGAGGATATCCCGGGCTGGCAGTAAGGAACGGCGGTAGACCTTCATTCGAATCTGGATTTACGAGCCGATCTATCCTGCGTTCGGTGATGCTCATCAAGTCAGTCACAGCTATTGCCGCATAGTCGAGAACAAGCGCGACCGGTGCGCCATGAAAATTTCCGCCTGACAGAACCTCACCAGTCTCGGCAAAACCAACGGGTTGTCAGTTGCACTTCCACTTTCAATTTCGAGAGTCTCGCGCGCGTGAAGCAAAGCATTACGCACGGCACCGTGAACTTGCGGCATACAGCGCAAACTATAGGCATCCTGCACACGTGGATCATTGTTCAGATGAGACTTTCGAATTTCACTGTCTTGAAGCAAGCCGCGCAAGTGTGAAGCAACTACCAGCTGACCAGAATGCGGTCGCGCCGCGTGGATGCGCGGATCAAATGCGACTGGAGTTCCGCGCAATGATTCGAGTGTCATTGCTCCTGCGACGTCCGCAAAGTCGAACTAACCTGTCGGCGCGATAGAGGGCCAACCCGCCCACGGCACCCATCGCCTGCGTACCGTTAAGTAGCGGCGAGTCCCTCTTTGACTTCAAACGAAGCGGTTCAATTTGCGCTCTTTCGAGCGCAACTCGCACTCGCTATCCTCTCACCTTTATAGAACGCTTCTCCTTCGCCAATCGTTGTTGACGCTAAATGCGCAAGCGGGGCCAGGTCACCACTAGCGCCTACCGATCCCTTCTCAGGAATCACTGGAGTGACACCACCGTCAAGCATTGCGATCAGCGTGTCCTATAACCAACGGTCGCGCGCCGCTGAAACCAGCTGCTAACACATTGGCTCGCGCAACAACACCGCATCGCCCGGGCCTCGGCCTCTGAGAGAGCTCTGCCGAGTCCGCACGAATGACTACGCACCAGGTTAAGTTGCAAGTCGCGCAACTCTGACGACTTGATACTAACGTCCGATAGCTTTGCCAAAGCCGTGTGTTGACCCCATAGACAGTTCGACCTTCAGCAACGATTCTTTCCACGACACTGCGTGCAGCATTCACTCGAACACGAGCATGGTCCGACAGAGAAACGCCCTCTCGACCATAAGCTACGTCTGCGATTTGTTTAAGGGATAGCGGTTGTCCGCTGAGATAGATCATTGCCGATTTCCGAGTCCCGACACGTCGGGATTGCCGATTTGTGCTATTCACAAAATACGCGTTAATGCAGATCAAAACCTAACCGCTCATAAGGGGCATCGGCTCAATCGCTCTAACCATGTCATGAAAGTCTGGGGCGGTAACGACAAGTTAACCGGACAATCTGAAATCGGCAATCGGAAATGCCTAGCCTCCCCATTCGCGTCGCCGATCGCGATCCGGGTGTCTTCTGACAAGTCGATCTCTTTGAACTCTCCGGTCATGCTGCCGCCGCCACTGCGAACGCGTTGTCGAGCGCGTTTCGCCCGCACAGTTGTCCTTCTAGTCGTCGCGGCTGTCCAACTGGTCATCCGCCTCAGCGGTTGCAAAGAAATTCGTGCTTTGGCAAAACTTCTCCAGTGGCCTCACGCAACCGCAGCGTTCCGATCGCGAAGATAGCGATCGTGGCATTAAAGACGACGCCAAATACAAACACGATCCAGCCCGGCACGATTCCGACAGTGGCTCGATCAATAAACGCATCGAAATCCCGCGCGGGTAGCGGATGCAAATACACCTTGAGATTCCAACTCAATGCCAGGAGCGCAAATATCCACAGGTAGTTTCGTCTTAATCGTCGTCCTACTGCTTCCCATTCAGTAATCGTGAAGTGTGGCGTTATTAAGTCGGCGGCGAGATGTTCTGCCCATGCTTCATCAGGCGGCGTCACGTTCGGCGCCAGCAAGTGAGCGAAATAGCCGGTCTCCAAAACTCGCACGCGGCTCGACCAGATTTCATAGTAGCGATAACGCCGCGCCTCCATTAACAGAAAGATGGCCACCAGGATGGAGTTAATCGGAATAACAAAGTGCGGATTACTCGGTGAGCTGAACACAAACGACAGTGTTGCGCCTGCCGTGATGACTGCCCAGTTGGTAGTCGTATCGAGTCTGTTTCGCCAGGTGTTTGAGCGTTGCACTTCACCGCGATAGAAGTGAATCATCGCGGTGTTGAACTCAGAGGGCGACAGTCGTTTCATCTGCCCGGCGGCTGAATGTTGATCTACGCTCGAGGGGTCGATCTGAGTCGAAGGTCTGAGACGGCCGGTACCTCTGTCGGTGGGAAGCGGACCGCTTCCTCTTTGGCTTGCATCGGTGGTCATGGAAACCTGAATCGAGTGGAGCGCGGGGCCAGAATGGAGCGCAGAACTCCAGAAAGCGATAATAGCAGAGAATTTGGATTTGTTGTCCGATAAGCTTGCGTCTTGTCGCTTACTTAGAAAGAAGTGCACCTATCGAGAGACAACGACAAGCTGAAGAGCCACTTTGCAAAAGTCGATTGAGCGGCGATGAGGTCAAAGTGGAAGCTCTTCTGTCGGAGCGCGGCCGTCCTCGTCCGCCCTGCTTGGAATAAGATTACCTGCTTATTTTGGAGGGCTCGAGTATGCGGGGGCGGAATGACGTGGAGCAGGGCGGACGAGGACGGCCGCGCTCCGACAGAAGAGCTTCCACTTGACCTCATGCCAAGCAGGTGACTTTGCAAGAGGCTCTGAAGCTTATCGGACACTAAATCCCCAAATTCTGGTCGCCTTGACACCGTTTTAGGCCAAACCCTATAGTGGCGCCTCGGCTATTTGAAGGAATAACGAGAGTGAAGAATGCCGCAGAATTAGGTTGGACGAACACTGGATGCGGCAAGCACTCGACGCCGCGAGAGAGGCGCAAACACGCGAAGAAGTCCCGGTAGGCACTTGTATCGTGAGGGACGGTCAACTCCTCTCAGTCGCTGGAAACCGCACGCGAACAGACTGCGATCCGACAGCCCACGCTGAAATAGTCGCCCTTCGTGAAGCCTCCAAGATTGCCGGTAATTTCCGTCTAACAGGCGCCGATGTTTACTCAACGATTGAGCCTTGCGCCATGTGCGCTGGAGCGTTGATCCAGGCAAGAGTCAAACGCCTGGTCTACGGTGCACGAGATGATCGCGCAGGTGCGGTTGAGTCGCGCTTTCGGATTTGTGATACGGATTTCTTGAATCATCGCATTGAAATCGTTGCGGGAGTGCTGGAAGATGAATGCCGCGCGGTGATGCAACAGTTCTTTAAAAATCGAAGATAGGTTGTCCGATAAACTTCAGTTTGTCGTCGTGCGACTAGAGGTCCTCCAGGAACATATTCTGATCACGACGACAAACTAAAGTTTATCGGACATAAGCGCGCGGAGAGGTCGCATAGTGGATTAGTGCACCGGTCTCGAAAACCGGAGTGGGTTAACGCCCACCGTGGGTTCGAATCCCACCCTCTCCGCCAGAAGCATTGTAGATTGCCGATTGCCGATTGAATCCCCTGTCACGCAGTTTCTGACAACCGGCAACTGGCAGAATCGACAAGTTCGGAGAGGTGCAGGAGTGGTTGAACTGGCAGCACTGGAAATGCTGTGAACGGGAAACCGTTCCGTGGGTTCGAATCCACCCTCTCCGCCAGAGACATTGGCGAGTTCCGATTGCCGATTCCGATTTGAAGAGCTGGCTCGGCCCTCAATAACAATCGGCAATGGCAATGAAATCGGCAATAGTATTGCCGCCCCCGGTTGAAATACACTTGGTAACCTTGGGGGATCACAATGGGCGACGATAAGCTGGCGCTTGAAGAAGCGCGACGTGCCACACAGCACGAAGCAGTAAAAGCGCAGGTTGAAAATGAAGTGCAGGCGGAGATCACTGATCGCGCTGCACAAAAAAGTGGCTCCGCACGAGTCACAAAGAATTGAACAAGTCGCCGGAGACTTTCGTTCAAAAGCAGTCAACGAGGTCGTTGACACCGAGCGCGAGGTGCAACGTTCGCGAGGTCTCGCTCGAGTATCGCAGGTGGTTGATTACATCTTTTATGTAATCTATGCGCTGCTCGGAATGAGATTTTTGCTTGGCCTACTCGCAGCTCGCAGCAGTGCCGGGTTTGTACAGTTCATCGTAGCGGTCAGTAATCCGTTCTATGCACCGTTCCGAGGATCGTCGCAAGTCCAAGCACCGACCAGGGACACACGTTGCTGTTGCCGGTCGTAGTGGCGATAGTGTCCTATGTGATCCTGCACTTGTTGATGCTCGGTCTATTGAGGATGTTGGCGCATCGGAAGACCGAGATATGAGATTTGCGATTTCCAATTTCCGATTACTCAAGTTTTTCGGAGATTGTTCTGCTAGCAATACCAACAATTGGAAATCGGCGATTGGCAATCGGAAATTGAGTTATCAGATCCCGGCCCCGCACAACGCAAGCCTTTGTGAACCCCGCCAGGCCGGGAACGGAGCAACGGTAGCAACGGCAGCGTGTGTTGCGGTAAAGTCCGGGGTCTGGCCAGTTCTCATTTCGAATACCAGCAGCGATTTGTCTTCATTGCTGGCTCTTCTCTCCTCTGTTACATTTCATTCCACACTAGGAGTAATGAAGGAGTCTCACTATGAAAAGGTTCGGTCTCTTTTTCGCTGCCGCACTGACTCTCCTGACTATTAACTCCACAGGTATTGCCCAGAGTATTTCAGATTTGCCGCAAAGTCTTTCCAACAGAGAAAACCGACGAACAGAAATACAATGATCGAGTGAGGATAACATTCAGAGGCCAAGAACCCCAAAAATTCTCAAAGAGGGTTCACTTGCACCTGCACAAGCAGACCGCGACCTCTGGAAAAGTTTTTATCGAACTCGAACACGGGCCTAATCAGATTACTGCCGAGAGAGGCCTACGATTGGGGGAGTTTACGAAGTGCCCAAGACCGTAGATATTCGAGGCGGGGGAACGTACTACTCCTTTTTTATCAAGGGCACGAACAGGGTTATGGCTCGGACATTATGCTGGAGCACGACAAACTCTATTCAGGTTTGGCAGGAGCCGACATTGGCATTCTTACAAACCTAGGTGAAATTTCACTTAGCGAATTAACCGTCGACGATCCACAAGTGGTTTTCCTGGCAAACTACAGTGCTCCCGGCAACGAACCTGGTGCACGCGTGGAACAGAAAAGAGCGTCTGCGGGATTTGCTCTGTCCGGACAGGATTACACACGAACGATTCAACTGACAGTTGGTTCAACTTATCTCGTGAGATCGATTGTGTACGATCGAAGTGACACGTTAACGGCTTTCACAGTGACGAGAAAAGACCACGACGGTAGCGTGATCATCATCTGGAAGCGACTGAAGAATTATAGAACGCCCAAACTGAATTAAGGCTGTAAACTATTCTCCCATTCTCATGGCATATCAAGTCATCGCGCGTAAGTGGCGCCCACAAACCTTCGACGAAGTAACTGGCCAGGAAGCAATCACGCGCACACTGCGCAACGCGATTGAGCATCAGCGGACTTCATCACGCATACCTTTTTCAGGCGCGCGCGGCGTGGGAAAAACCACGAGCGCACGGCTGTTGGCGAAAGCACTCAACTGTCACAAGTCGAAAGAGCCGACACCAACTCCTTGTAGAACTGACTGATCCGGATCAGTGTCCGTCTTGTCGTGAGATAAGCGAGAGTCGATCGATTGATGTCCGAGGAAATCGACGCCCGCTAGCTATACCGGGTATAGATAACGTCCGCGAGACGATCATTGAGGGTTTGAAAAACTCACACGCGCGCGACCGCTACAAGATATTTATCATCGACGAAGTGCATATGCTTTCCAGTTCAGCATTCAACGCACTACTCAAAACGCTCGAAGAGCCGCCTCCCAAATTTGTGTTCATCATGGCAACGACGGAGCTGCTGCAATGTTCCCGAAACAATTCAGTCTCGCTGCCAGCAGTTTGAGTTTCTGCACGATTCCAACGGCAAAAATCTTTGAGCGCCTGAAACTGATCGTTAAGGCTGAAGGGATTTCGATTCCTGATGATGCATTGCGCGAAATCGCGCGAACCGGTGATGGCTCAATGCGGGACGCCCAATCATCGCTCGACCAGGTAATCAGTTTCGCCAGGTGACAAGATCAAGAAGGAAGATGTGGAGATGGCGCTTGGTGTAGCGGGCGCCGACATTCTCACGCGCATCATGGACTCTGTAGCAGAGAACGAAACCCGCGGATGCGATCAAGGTCGTTGACGACGTCGTGATGCGCGGACACGACCTGCGCAACTTCTGTCGGGATCTCGCTGGCGCACTTCCGTGATCTCCTAGTCACGAAGGTGTCAGGCAGCGAAGAACTCCTTGAGTCAGCAGTTTGTGAACCCAGGAATTGAAACGCCAGGCAGCCCTGTTCTCCGAGTCGGATTTGGTTCGTTTCTTTCATTCACTGGCTGAAACCGAAACGAAGCTTCGCACGGCTACCCAACCGCGTTACCAGTTGGAAATTGGCATTGTGAAGTTGATGGAGCTACGCGGTGTTGAGTCGATTGGTGAAATACTGAATCGACTCGCCGCGCTTGAGTCTGGTCAACCGCTACCCGTCTCGCGAACGCCGTCGAGTTCAAGTAGCGGACCTGCTGACTCCGGAAGCCGTGGCAGCAAGCCGGCGGCAGGTTCGCGTTCTGCCGGTTCGTCGTTCGCTGCGACGGCAACGTCGCCGGCATTGGAAACACCGGCGGGAGCAGCATCCGGTTCTTCAGGCGCCAGTTCTTGAGACGCCCGCGCACCTATAATACAAATGAACAGGCTCCGGTTCTCAGTGCCCGACGCGCCGGCAATCGAGAGAATAAAAACCGTCCTGGAAACTCAGCGAGAAGATGTTGCTCGTCACGAGTACTGGAGTCAGCCCAGTCGACAGTGCTCGAAGCCGGTGAACTCTATGTGGAGTTTGCGCCTGAGAGCACGTCATTTTTCGAGACACGCTGACCAAACCCGAGAACATCAAGTATTCTCCGTGAAGCTTGCCAACAAGTGACGGGACAGGAGACAGGCGTACGAATCGCGGTCAAGGATCCGGCAGTTCAAAACCAGCCGCTGAGCCGTGAAGAAGAAGAGCGACTCGCAAAAACAAAACCTGCGATCGTCTGCAGAAAGTCTTCCGATCGTACAAGAGATGCTTAAAAAGTTCCGCGGAGAGATAGTGGACGGTGCGACGGGTCGACCCGAAATAGTTTTCCCACCTCGCGAACAAACTCAATAAACCTGTCGTATAGAAAGTCTCGACGGAGGTATTGAAGAGATGCGCGATCCAATTTTGGCAGGTGTATTGAGTTTGATTATTCCGGGAGTTGGTCAGCTGCTATAACGGCCGGATTCTCGCAGGTATTTTGTGGTTGATCTTCACGCCAGGTTTTGGATTGGGACGGGCGGAACCTCGGATGGATCTGCCACATTGTCGCAGCCTACTGCGCGTATTCATACGCTAAAGAACACCCGGGTTCGGTAGCAGGAGCAGGAGCAGGAGCAGGAGCAGGGCAGGAGCAGGAGCAGGAGCAGGACGTTGCCACGGTATTCCACCGAGTCAAATGAAAAAGGCAGCGAGCTATTCGCTGCCTTTCTTGTTTCGGAAGCTTCCTCGCTGTCTCCCGCTCCTGCCTACTGCCCCCTCCTCCGCCTCCTGCTCCTGCCTCCTGCTCCTGCGTCGTGCTCCTGCCTCTGCCCTGCCTACTGCAATTGGCGCTGCGGTTTCTTCGGTGGTAACGCACGGGGAATGTCGCCGTCGTCAAAACCTTCAGCGGAAGCATCTGGGATTCTTGCCGCTCCACCCTTCAGTAGTGGAGGCAGATGAGATACAGGCAAACTTACGGTTGCGATCGGATCTACTCGTCTAAGAATTGCTCCAACCTCGTCCAGCGACCCACACGTTGGTGCCACCCCGATAGGCGATCGAGAACAACGAGGAACTCTGTAATGCTCTCCTGGAGTAAGCCAGGTTTGGCCGGCGTCCTTGCTGTAGATAATTTTTCCCTGATCACCGACTGCCAACGCTTTCGTTCCGATTCGCAACCGCGATCCCAAAAAGGTTTGAGGTAATGCCGCTCTCCAAATCTTTCCACGCTGCCCCTCCATCGTCGGTACGCGCAAATTATTCCGCGCGCCCCAACAATGTAGCCCTCGCAGGGTATCAACAAAGGCAAGCGCGTATAACCACTCTTTAAGATTACGATCAACTCGCGCTTCCAGTTTTGACCACCGTCTTCGGTCCTCAAGATGGTGCCACCCGACCCGATCGCTATACCGTGCAGTTCATCGACAAACTTCCACGTCCTCAAGCCAACTCATAGTGTTGGTTTGTTGAAACTGCCAGATCGCACCACCATCTTCAGTGAACCAGACTGAACTCCGCGCGCCAACCATCCACCCCTTCGACTCACTCACGAACGACACCCCAAACCAAACTTTCAGTAGCCGGCGTTTTTATTGAAGCCCAAGTAGCGCCGCCATTCACCGAGTGGAGAACCGTACCCCTTGTCGCCTACAACCCAACCGCTTCTTTCATTCACAAACGTGATTGCATTAAGCGTTAAGTTGGAACTGGAAGGCCTGACCGTCCAACTTTTGCCCCGGTGTTTGTAAACAGGATTCTTCCGTGTTCGCCAACTGCCCAGCCATGCGAGTTATCAATGAAGAAGATGTTTGCGAGATCATCACGACCGCCATGGGCAAGGCGTCGCCATGAAAGTCCGCCGTCATCAGTTCGCAAGACCAGTGCCATCAGCTCCAGCGGCCCACCCCATCGACTCGTCGGCAAAGTAAACCGAACCAAGCCGAGGGCTGGTCCGAATATTAACGGGCAACCAGATGTGGCCGCCGTCTCCAGTGGTCAAGACCACACCGTTTTCACCCGCAGCCCAGCCGTGTAGATCGTCAGTGAAAGATATTGCATAGAGATCGGTGGTGACTAAAGAAGGGGTATTTTTCCACGTCTCACCGGCATCATCTGTCTGTAAGATTGTTCCCGGTAACCAACGACAACCGCACGCTTCAGTGATGTAAAAGTAACCCCCGACAATACGCCTTGGGCTACATTTTTACGTTCACTCCAATCCGAACCACCATTGTTTGTAATCAGGATCGTGCCTCTGGAGCCAACGGCGATTCCGACTTTAGCGCTTGAGAAAGCGACTGAGAACAAATGTGCGGTAGTGTTGCTTGCTGAACTTTCCAGGTAGCCCCACCGTCGGTTGTTGCCGGGATTGCGCCGAATGTTCCGACTGCCCAACCATGCAATGGATTGTCAGGAGCAAAGGTTACGGCAAACAGGTGATCGCGGATGCCGGTCTTGCGTGCAACCCATTTGTCGCCACCGTTCTTCGTCGTGAGAATCGTTCCGCGCGCTCCGGCGATAACGAGGTGTTCTCGATCCTTACTATAGATACTGTAAAGCGTGGTGTTGGCAGTTGATTGTTGTTCTTCCCACTCGAACCCGCCGTTATTCGTGGATAAAACAACCCCGTCGCCGCCAACGGCCCAACCGTGTCGCTTGTCGATGGCGAACTTGATTGAGTTGATTGAATTACCCTGTGGCAGCGGGTTTTGCCACTGCCAACCCTTAAACGGATCTTGTGCAGTCGAGACTTTGGAGACGACAAGTAATAGCAGAACCAAGCCCAACAACTTTGTCAGGATACGCTGAGGCACAAGAGTTTGTCTGAACAGTCTGAGAGGCACTATCGCATCCAATGGGTTTCGAATTGGGAGAGCGAAATTATACGGGTCAATCCGGTTATTTATCCACCAAGCAAAAACACCTCGGGAAATAAAAAGATAAAGACGCTCAGGCAAAACACCTGGCTGGGAAAGATTCAAAAGTGATCAACCTTCTGTAGTGCCTATCAAATCAACCGCATCTCGCAGAATGGACTCTTCGACTCTTTGTGCCGCGGCAATCCGTCGAGCAGTTGTGTCTGCTGCTTCTTGCAGCGGATGCCCAACGTGTCCGCGAGTCCATTGCCAATCGACATGATGTTTGGCTGCGGCACGTTCAAGCCTTTTCCACCAGTCAGGGTTCGTCTTCTTGCGAAACCGACCGCACATTGTTTCTACGACGTAGCGCGAATCAGTGAAGACTTCTACATCACACGGCTCACGAAGTGATTCCAGTCCTATTGCAGCGGCGGCGATCTCCGCTTGCTGATTCGTTGCTCTCCCAAGGTATTCACCAACCACACGCCAGATTCCTTTGTAGCCCAGGACGGCGGCGGCAGCAGCCCGAGCTGCCAACCTGTCCGTTACCCAGACTCGACCCGTCGCAGTAAATCTGCACGTGTTTTCGAGGCTCTCCTTGTTCTTTCAGCTCTGTCACAGAATAAAGGCGGCTTGAATTTTGGAAGGTCGTAGCGTAACACGAAGCCTCGCGAACACAGAGCGGAGCGGTTCATAGCTAATCGCTGCATTTTGCAAGATCAGCTAGAATCGATTCTTCAATGGTCAATACTCTCTTTAAAGATCTGGTTAAGATCCCGAAGCTCTTCACTAGTGGCTCTCCGTAAATGTATAGCCCAACCAGCGGAGGCGTTGCTTCTCGTTCGTATGGCCTGGTGGGTTGGATTTCTTTCAATTGTCGCGAAATTGCGCCCTCTGCCACGAGCGCTCGAGCTTGTCTCGGGCAAAGAATCGTCTCATATCAACCTGCAGGACGCTGAACTTCCGACTCGTTTAGCTCAATCAATTGATTTAGTGCTCTCAAGCAGATTTCCTTTTTCTTGAACCGATCTGTTGGAAGCGCGCTGCTGTTCTGCGTCGCTATCTCATCACGTAGTGGGATCGCAACTCACATCATTTTTGGCGTCCGCAACGAAGTTAAGGGTATGGTCGAGGACATGCATGGCTCGAAGTGGACGGCAAACCTTTTCTGGAAAAGACTCCGCCCGATTATGTCGTCACCTATACGTTTCCCTCAGATATACCCCGCGAAACAGACTTGGTTTTCATTTCCAAATAAAAAGCGAGGCGTGTTTCCACGCCCCGCTGATAACCACTCAACAACTAAAAGCTTGCCTTATGGCAGAGCCTCAATGTTGAAGAAGAACTTAAACGTTCCGGTTTGTTGGATACCCAACAGGAACTGAAGGTTTATCGAGGCACCATTTGCGAGTGGTGTCCCCAAGGTAACTGTGCCAGCCGAATACGATACCATTGAACGCCCCACCATTCGGTTGTGCGGGAGGTTGCTCGAGGGTCGTACCCGTACAGTCGCCGTGCAGGGAGGCGTGACTGGCGCCCCCGTGGCTGCGCAGGTTGCCGAGTCGTTTATACCTCCCACTACAACTGAGCTTGAAGTACGTGTACGCAAGTCAGCGAAACCTGAAGGCGCAGGGAACGTGGTTTGGTCGACAATGCGGAAGCGGAGTCTTGTCACATTCCCACCAGTATTGTTCACAAAGCGGCGGACGGAACGATATCGTGCCGAAAGTGGAGTTGTTGGCTGGATCAGAGGTGAAATCGCGGCACACGGTTTTGGAGGATTCGAAGAAGCAACCGTCGCATCGAGGAGGTTTATTGCAAAGGTGCCGTTACGGTTGATATGGGCCCGAAAGATTCTCGGGACCGGGCGAGCCGAGACGCTGGCCAGCACCCGCTGAAGTTCCGTTCGTGTCGACAAAAACGAAGTCAGTGGCGTTGTGTGGTATCCACCGGGAGACCGCCTGAAGGGCAACCACCTAAAGTCGTTATCGATCCCTGTTTGCCGCAGGTGTCTCGATAGAAGGCATAGTCGATAGAGAAGGGTGTCAATGCTGGATAGCCAGTGCCTTCTTTGTACGTGGTGTTGGCTTCGCTGGTGGAACCTACCGCATCAAGTCGGTTAGCCAGACTATAGCTGCCGCCGCCTGTGTTGTTATTGAAGAGCGCGATTCCCGCATTATCGGGAATGTCAGTGAGAAACTCGTCGCATCACCCGTTGCCGTTTGTACCATTGCCAGCCGGATATCCCCAAGACTGTAGGCGGAGCCAGTACAAAGATAGTGTCCCCTGTTTGGAATCACTGTTCCATTCGGAATGCTGCATCTCGTAACGCCATCTGACGCAGCAACACCGTAACCAGTGCCACTCGCCGCCACTACAGTATGATCTGCTCCGCTGGCGTTGTAGAGTTCGATGAATTCGTCGTTCGCGCCACTGGGACCACGCGCACGAAACTCAGAGATGATTATCTGACCTGCGGCAGCGACCAGAGGCACTGGAGCGCCTGCTGGCGAGACGATGTATGCCCGGGGTTTTCATCGCAGTCGAAACGTTTCGGGGTTCAGGAGCGGATTCCGTCACAGGAGTGGATAATGTTTACAGGACTGACCGTCACTGACTTCCACTTCCACAGGTGTGGTCTCGAGTCGCGGAGCCAAGTACCACGTAGGGCACTGCGGCAACCTTCTTCTTCTTCTTTTCTTAGACAATTTGACCGTCTGCGGAGTGTTTTTAGCGCTTGCAGAAGGCTCCTGACTCTGGTTGCCGGCAAAGGCAGTTATCTGAACCAGGAGGATCAGGACAACCAGAGATGCGAAAACTACTGAAAGCCGAGCTGACTTCAACATTTCTTCTTTTCTCCTTGATTTCGGGCCCACTGAAAACGATGAGCATGTGGGACCTCAAACTAACACGCACGCTTGAGCAGCGTCAACGACAATAAATGGCACATTCGGCAACGAACTGGCACCAAAAGTCTGTTTAGAAGCCTCGGCACTGCGTGGCTCAGCTTCGGGGCAATTTGGAGGAGGGGTTTATATTAAACAATTGGACCAAATTCGGGAGGTCACATAATTGCCCCCGCTGGTCGGCCTCGACTTGTCTCTTAAACTTCTGCTCAGGGCAAGGTCTCGATGTTGACGTATGCGCGCGAAAACTTCCCACTTGTTGAACACCAAAGAGGAAATTGACGAGAATTGTCTGACCTGGCTGCAACGGGTTTGCAAGTCGACAATGGTCGCCGAAACGTTTGAATTGAATCCGCCACCGTTAGGTTGAGATGGCGGCTCAAGTAGTAGACCCGATATGTTCAGCGTCCCGGATTCCACCGCACAGGGATCAGTTTCGGATGAGTCAACCGAGGAGCGAAGTTCTGCAGTCGTCCACTCCGGCTGGCACCGGGAAAGTAGTAATGTCGATGACCTACACGCAGCCTGGTCATTGGCACTTCGGTCTGATTGGTTACCGCCCTGCGGAATTGATAACTGCCAAAAGGAATTGTTAGCTGGATCCGAAGTAAACGACCGGACTCGGTTGGGTGGAGGCGGGTGCAGCCATACAGGGTGCCACCAAAGTTACTGACACTGATTCATTGGTAGTCCTGGGATCAGTAAGTCCTTCCGGCGAGGGCGCCCAATCGTTGACCCGCACTCGTCGAGGTACCGTTTGCTTTACAAACAGAAAGTCTGCCGCGTTGTCGCCGGTGTCCTTCGGATTGCCGCTTGGCCTGAGATCTCGATAGAACGAGTAATCTAAATTGACGTTTCAGATGCCGGGTAACCAGCTCCTTCCTTGTACAGCGTGTTTGCTTCCGGAGGTTGAACCGACAGCATCCAGCCTGTTTTGAATGGTCTGATTTGTGGGTCCCGTATTTGACGTATTGAAAATTGCGATACCAGCGTTCTCTGGAACATCCACACCATAGAAGACGTCAACGATTGATCGTCCGCCGGAGGCGATCTGAAATCACCGCCTTTTCCACCACTATTGGCACAAAGAAAAGTGTCCATTGGTCGGCGACAGTACCGTTTGAACTCATGCATCTGGACGACGCCATCTGAGGCCGCGGCATTCAATCCAGCTGACTCGTCAGACGACTGAACGATCGAAAAGGTGCTCCAGTTGTAGTTGTACAACTCCACAAACTCATCGCTCTCGCCAACAGTCCGTTAGTTCTGAATTCACTTCACGATTAACTGACCCGGGGCAGTTGGCGGATCTCTGTGGTGATATTGAGCGTCCAACCACCGGCAATCACACCGCCATTACCATTTGTATCGTCGGTAACATAAAGATTCCATGTGCCACCGGCCTGCACACCGGTCCACCCAGAAAAGGCTTGCGAATGTTGCCGCGCCAGCGGGAGCTGGTTCGTTATAGGGCGGTGCTGGGCTGGATTCGGAAACGATTCACTAACATCTTGATCCAGGCGGCGTCTTCGTTAGCGGGCCGATAGGTGGTGCCACTAACTAGCGGGCCATCATCAGGCAGCGCAGTCGCTCCCGTGTCGGCAACCGTAACTGTGATGTCTGAAACGGGCAGGAACCACCGACGTCCTGACCAGAAGTGGAAGGGCGTCCCGTTAGGCGCTACCAGCGCATGTCCAGATCATCTGGTGAATCGTGAGTCAATCCGTTGATGGTAACTGAGACAGAAGCGATATTCCCGGTCAGCGTGCCGACGTCAATATCAGATGAATACGGAACAGCCGGAGCTGGATCCGAGTCAGGATTGACCGGGTCGATAGTTATTGGCGAAGAGTTAGTTCCTGAGAACGATGGCGCAGCAGTTGGTCTGATCGAAACCGGAGTGATATGTACACCTGGAGTCCGAGCTGAACGATTCGTCGTACGCGTTGTTGGCGCTGGTGCCGAAACAATTGGCTTCTGAGCGACAATTCTGGAGCTTACCTGGGGAAGCGGGGCGGTGTTTGCCGGAAGCGAAAATGAGCTATACGAAAGCTGAGGAACAGCCTTCTTCTTCTTGCGCTTCTTCGATTTCCTGGCGACAGACTTTGCTCTGGAAGCGATTCGGATTTGACCTGGCTGCTTTCTTGAAATGCATAGAGCTTAAAGCACCAACTTGTGAACAGAACAAAAGACAGACCAACAAACGCGCCGTTAGGCGTGCAGAGCGAGGGGTCAACGTGAGCATCTAGTCTCCTTAAGGCTCTCTCGATGAATTTGTATGAACGACGGTTTCTAATATGGGGATTTCTGGGCGAATAACCGGAACCTATCATGCTGATCGCACATCGTCAACAACTGTTCCGACGCGTCTACGATGGCAAGTCTCCGGGAAGAAATGTTGATGGGGACAGGGGTTAAACACAGGAGGACTAAGAGCGGCGCACCAGTTTCCGCGATTCCAGATTGAGTATTAGTTTTTCAACACTGGCCTCCGCATGTTCCGGAAGAGACTTCATAAACAGTCCTCATCTCCGAAACGATATCTTCTACCGTGTTGCCCTTTTCGAGTCCGCGCCAAATCAATGAACCCGTTTCATTCAACTGGTAATACTGCTTAGTGTTCAGGTCGACGAGTATTCCACCCGTTCCTGAAAGTCCGTATAGACAATGTCCTTGAGTGGAACCATTTTTGACGAAATCATCAATTCGTTTTCCTATTCATGCGCTGTTGTATTTGCCGTTAACTTCCAGGCTGGACCACTTAATCGTTCGTACTCCGCTTGTGCCCACTTGGTTTGCCGCTTTTATTGCCGTCGTTTGACGCGGAAGCGCTTTGAATCAGTGTCAGACGTAAAAGTCTGTCGTCCGGTTAAGTCTTTAGAGTATGGACGAGAAACTGACGGATGGCATCAGCCTCTTCCGCAGCAGAAACAACTCCGAAAAACTCAACCACCTCAATAATCGTTTCGGGCGTGAGCGCCGGGTAGTTTATAAATTTCGTGCGGTCCGGATCTATTTGACTGGGCCGTTGCAAAAACCTTCCTAAGGCTCGCGCGCAAAACTCTTCCGGGGAAAGTTTACTTACTTCATTTTCGCTTACGCCGACAACGCCGCCGCCGTCGCTGGATTCGACTCAGGTAGCATCCCACTCCGGTATTGTTTTCAGATTCGACACTATCACTTCAACAGGATCGCGAGCAATACGTAACT